>CETF01058181.1_pt1 | contig 9826 bp, 7 predicted proteins | sample 326991 | NCBI WGS metagenome assembly CETF01 (sample SAMEA2622331, study PRJEB7988) | marine metagenome | biome: marine biome (ENVO:00000447); feature: surface water layer (ENVO:00002042); material: "saline water (ENVO:00002010), including plankton (ENVO:xxxxxxxx)" | depth 5 m | reverse complement strand
GGACTCAGACAAGTTATTGCTTCAATACAAAAGCCCACTGGTGAAGCGTCTAAAGTAGCAGAAAAACTTGGTATTGATTTCAGTGCTGCTGCATTAAAGTCAAAAGGATTCAGCGGAGTTTTAGAAGATATTGTTGCAAATGGTGGAGCGAGTGCAGACAACTTATCTAAATTATTTGGAAGTGTGGAGGCTCTTACCGCAATACAGCCTTTATTAAATGATGAATTAGTCAAGTTTAATGAGGCTCTTGAAAACCAAGCTAATGCACAAGGTAGGGCTGCCCAAGACGCTTTTACAGCAACTAATACAATTCAGGGTCAACTGACAAGATTAAGCTCTGCATTTACTAATATAACGACAGAAGGTTCTGAATTTGGAATAGTTATAAGAGAAGTTTTAAAAGTAACTGCTGTCACTGTTGAAGCTTTAGGAGTTGCTATTAAGGCTCTTTTTACACCTACTAGACAGCTTTTTGCTTTGATTGGTCAGATAGGAACAGTAATAACTGATGCAATAGGAATTGATGCAACAAAAACTTTATTTAATTTAGAGCAAGGGTGGATACGAATAAAAGAAGCGGTTTCAGAGAGTTCAGAACAAGCTGTCTTTTTTGCTCAGGTTGTTGGTGGTGTAATAGGTAAAATAGTTGTTGCAATTGCTAAAACTGCAACTGGTGTAAGGGATACAATCACTGGTTTAGTAGATGGTGTCGTTACTTTTATTAGAGACAAAATAAACCAGCTAATTGAAAATATTCCAGAACCTATAAAAAAATTATTAGGGGGGCTTGAAATACCAAAACTTGATTTAGATGTAAAAATACCAAAATTGCAAAATGCTTTTAAAGGTTTAAAAGAAAAAGTCGATGAATTAAAAAATGGGATTATTGAATTTAGTGGAGTTGAAAAGCAAATAACTGAAGAAAATAATAAACAAGTTGATGCAAAAAATAAAATTGTAGAAACTAATGGAAAAATAAAAACTTCTGTTGATGAGATTACAGACGCAGAAAAAAAAGCTAAGGAGGAAGCAGATAAATTAAAAGATAAATTTGCGAAAATAGGTGAGGATATTGAAAAAGGTATTGTTCAAAATCTTACAGACGCGGTAGATGGTACAAAAACACTTGCAGATGCAGCAATAAGCACACTGAACAAGTTAAAACGAAAGTTGATTGAAGTAGCTATTGAAAAGGCTGTAGCTGGTATTGGAGGTCCGATTGGTAGCTTTTTGGGTAAAGTTTTTGGCGGTTTCAGAGCGTCAGGAGGTCCAGTAGCAGCTAATAAATCTTTTATCGTGGGCGAAAAAGGACCAGAAATTTTAACATTAGGTAATAGAGGTGGATTTATTACACCAAATAACAAAATTGGTGGAGCAGGAACGACTAATAATATTGTGGTAAACGTAGATGCTGGCGGGACCTCAGTACAAGGTGACGGATCTAGCGCAGACGCACTTGGACAACTTATTGGAGTTATAGTACAAAGAACATTAATAGAAGAATCACGAAGTGGAGGTCTTTTAAATAGATAATGGCAACATTTCCTTCAATACAGCCAACATACGGCACAAGAAAAAACAGTACTCCTAATGTAAGAGTTACGAAACTGGGTGATGGATACGAGTTCCGCGCCTTGTTCGGCTTGCCACAAAATCAAGATCCCAAAATATACGATTTAAGTTTTAATGTCACAGAGGTCGAAGCAGACGTAATAGAAGCCTTTCTAAGGAGCCGTGTAGCAGATCAGGCTAGCTTTACATTTACACCACCAGCTGAGGGATTCAGCAACAAAGGAGGAACATTTATTCAATCAAATGGAGCTGGTGCTACAGGAAAAATTGTTACCGTATCTTGTGCAAACCATGGAGTAGCGATTGGCGATACAATTTCTGTTACTGCAAACAGTGGAGGTCTAGCTAACGGTGATTATGTCGTAAGTGCTGCTGCGAATCAAAACACATTTACTATAAATTCTGCTGCAAACGCACATGTCACAAGCCAAACTTCTATAACATTTGATTTATCTGGAGCTGGGAAATTTGTGTGTGAACAGTGGTCGAAATCTATTCCATTTAGGAACAGAGCTGTAATTAACTGTAGTTTTAGAGAAGTTTTTGAACCATGACTACAAATCCTATATCTGACTTACAAAAACTAACTAATAAATCAATTATAGAACTTTTTTCTATTGAGTTAAAGCCTGATATCCATTACACAAAAAAATCATTTGATACAACTTACCAACAATCAGCAGAAACAATTACTGTAGCTTTAGCGACTGCATTTCTTGAACTTTCTGTGGGGGATCTGATTAATCTAGAATTTTCTGTAGCGGCAGAAGCTCCTACAGCTCCTGTGGCAATTAGCGGTATATATACCGTAGATACAGTTACATCAAGTAATTTCACTGTCAAAGCATTGAACACTCTAGCTACTGCGGGTAAAGTAAAAGGAGTCGTCAACGCGAAAATAACAAACTCACAGAGACAACCAACAATTTTTTTATTTCACAGCGGTATAAATATCAAGGATAAATCAAACATAATCTGGCAAAATAATAAATATACTAGGATGCCGTGTGAAGCGAGTGGTTTCAAATATTCTGGTAAAGGGACACTGCCTAGACCTACGATTACATTCTCTAATCTTCTAGGTAGTATTAGTTCAATACTTGCAGATACAAATTTAATTACACCTTTTATTGATATGCAAACTGCAAAAGTAACTAGAATTAGAACTTTAGCAAAATTTCTTGATGCAGAAAATTTTCCTTCAAATGTAAATCCATTTGGCACACCTGACCCACTTACAGAGATGCCAAGAGAGGTATATTTTATCGACAAAAAAAGCCTAGAGAATAGAGATGTTGTACAGTTTGAATTAATAAGCAGTTTTGATTTAAGTGGTGTTGGCGCACCAAAAAAACTCGTATCTCGCGCAGACTTTATAGGTGTTGGAACTTTTGTTAATTTTTAATATGACTTGGAAAGAATCTTTCAAAATTTATGCAAAACAAGAGGCACCCTATGAGGCTTGCGGTCTGGTAGCTGTTATTGAAGGTGAAGAAAAATTTTGGCCTTGTAAAAATTTAGCTAAAGAAAAAAAAGATTTTTTTATTCTGGACCCTGACGATTGGATAGAGTGTGAAGATTTAGCAGATGAGATAGTTGGTGTAGTGCATAGTCATCCAGAAATAACAGCAGAACCATCAAGGGCAGACATAGCATCATGTGAGCATATTGGTTTTCCATATTTTATTTATAGTATTGTTCAGGATAGTTGGATTACAGTTGAACCAAAAAATTGGAAAAATTTACAAGCAGGGAGAGCATGAGATGGAATTAAGAAAAATAAAAGTTTATGGTAAGTTGAGAAAATTATTAGGAGAAAATAATTTTGAAGCTGCTGTTAATTCGCCTAAACAAGCCTTTGATTTTTTAAGAGCAAACTTTGAGGAGTTTGATCAACACATGAATCAACAACTATATAAGGTAAAAATGGGAGGACGTGTTGTAACTCAAGATGAAATATCATTTCTAGGTCAAGGGGATATACAAATAGTGCCTGTCGCTGCTGGTTCAGGTTTGTTTGATTTTTTAGGAGATGTTTTTGATTTTATTGTTGATAACGCAATACCATTTGTAACTGCTTTCTTTACAGGAGGTATTAGTCTTCTTGCTACGGTGGCTGGTATAACTCTTGCAACAGATTTATTAAGTAATAATCGACCAGCAAGTAATCAAAGCTCTGTCGGTGATACAGATCCAAATATAAGAGGTTCTTATGCGTTTAACGGCATACAAAATGTCAGCACTAGTGGTGTACCAGTGCCGATTTTATATGGACATGTATTTAGCGGATCAGTTTTAATTAGTGCAGGGGTTGATACTGTTCAGTTAGTAGCACTTATAACTGATGAAGGTACTTATTCAAAACCAAGCGCAGAAATTGCTAAAATATTTATCTCAAACCATGGTTTGAAAAATGGTGAAACTATTGCGCTTGATTGGCTTACAGGACCTATAGCTGGCAGGGGTACTCTAGATACAGGTGGAGAAGGATTTGCTTTTTTTGTAAAAAATGTTACTGCGGATACTTTTGAAGTACCTTTAGGAATGTGGGGTCCACCTTTAGGTACTTTTGGAAATTCATCAGATAATACTGTTAGAATAGTAGATAGAAACCCAGATAGATTCGTCATCTCTAAAGGTAATTTCTGACGGATAAAATTTTATTATTATGCCTAGATTAATTGATGATGAATTATTTGGAGGAAAACCTGATAGCAGAGCAATAGACCCTGATTTAATAAAAGGAGGCTTAAGAAGTAAACAATTTGCAACAGTTATAGATTTGTTAGGATATGGCGAAATTGAAGGCTTAAGGAGCACGTCAAATACAAACCCAACTACGACAGATTCTTTAAATATTGGAAGAGATATTTTTTTAGATAATACACCCTTGGTAAATGCGAATGGAGATCCTAATTTTGAAGATGTAGAAGTTTTCTTTAGGAATGGAACCGATAACCAAGATCCCCTTAGCTCTTTTGATACATTTGGTCCTGACCGAGTAGAGAATACAATACCTGTAGGAGTTGAAGTAACAAAAAATACATCTGTTTCAAGATCAATAACAGGTGTTCAAGATGCAAATAATAATGAATTAATAAAACTTATAAGAGTATCTATACAGATTCCATCTTTGCTGCAATTTACCAAAGAAGGCGATATACGCGGTACGGAAGTAAAAATATCAATAAAAATAACAGAAAATAATGGAACTGAGCATAATCCAGTCAAAGAAGATTCTATAAAAGGTAAATCACAAAATCCTTATGTAAAAGATTATGAAATTGTTTTAGAAAGTAATAATCTTCAATTTCCTTTAACAGTCACAGTTACAAGAAATACAGAGGATAGCACTGATAATAAGTTGGCAAATAAAACTATTTTTTTATCGTTAACAACAATAATTACAGAACCACAAGCTTACAAAGGTTTTGCTTATGTAGCGTTAAGATTTAATGCACAAACTTTCCCATTAGCCTTCCCTAAAAGAATGTATCGGGTTAAGGGTACAAAAATTAAGATTCCTCATAACGGAACTGTAGATTTAGATAATGGAGCTATTACTTACAGTGGTACTTTTAATGGTACTTTTAAAGCTGACAAAGAATGGAGCGCAGATCCAGCGTGGATTCTTTATGATTTATTAACGACGGATAAAGCTTTTGGTGGTCCAGAGGGTGTTATACCTGAAGATTCATTAGATGTGTTTTCTTTTTTCCAAGCATCTAAATATGCAAGTGAAATAATTACAGATCCTATAACAGGTATAGATGAACCAAGATTTAGTTGCAATGTAATTTTAAATACAAGGCAAGATGCATACACTTTGATTAATGATTTGTGTAGCGTTATGAGAGCCACCGCATTTTATAGTGCTGGGTCGCTTGTTATAAATCAAGACAGACCAACGAATACAACTACAAATACATCAACACCAGAATATGTATTTAATAATTCTAATGTAGGAAGAGATGGTTTTACATATAACCAAATAGGAGATAAGACCAAATTTACAGAGGTAGAAGTTTCTTATTTTGATAATGACACACAGACACTAGATTTTGAGTTTGTTGATACAAATAAAATACCAGCGTTATCTGGATATATTGATAAATTTGGCAGAATACGAAAAACCCTTAAAAGTTTTGCTTGTACTTCTAGAGGTCAGGCAAATAGATTAGGTAGATGGTTCTTATATACAAACTTAAAAGAAGTAGAAGTAGTTACTTTTTCAACATCTTTAGAAGCTGGTGTTGTTGTGAGACCATCTATGGTGATTGGTATTGCTGATAGTTTGAAACAAGGAATTAGGATGGGAGGGCGCATTGCTGGTCTTAGTAGTTCTGCAGGCAACTCAGATATTGATGAAATAATTTCAGACGGTGATATACCAGCATTGGCACAGGGACTCAAAACAATACATGTTGTAATGCCTTCTGCTGCAGCTGTTTCTTCTGACTCAGAAAACAAACAAATAACACTGACACGAAATATAGTATCAATATCTGGCAGAAAAATTACACTAGATGCCAAAATCAATCCACAAGGTATTTCCCCAAATATCGGCACAGTTTATTCAATAACCAGCGCAGCCGTACCAATACAGCTCTATCGCGTAGTTGGGATTGAAGAAAATAATGATTTTGAATATAGTATTTCAGCTATAATTCATGATCCCCTTAAGTACGGAGAGATAGAACGACTAGACACACCCCCTGAGCCAAGAACAATAACTACTCTTATCGGTCAAGTTTCATCTCCAAAAAATGCTACTGTCACAGAGGAGATAGTTTCGTTACGAGATCGAGCAGTATCCAGATTAACAGTAGCTTGGGAGCCAGTAATAGGAGTAAGTGAATATTTACTGGAGTATCAGTTTAGTGATCCTAAATTAGAAATAGTAGACAATCCAGTAAGTGTAAGAGTGTCAGCACCTACTTTTGAGTTTTACGATGAACTTGCGAGACTTGGTGTATATCAATTTGTTATCAAATCATATAACTCTTTAGGAAGCATAAGTTCAGATTTTACAAAAGTGTTTTTTGCAACTTCTGGAAAAACTGCAAACCCCGCACCAATACAGAATTTAACATTTGAACCAATTGACGAGAGAAATATAAGACTTCGTTTTGATAAGCCTACAGATCCTGACGTGGTGCATGGTGGACGAATTTTGATCAATTATTCTTTTAACTTTCAAGGCAAAGGATTGTTCTCACAATCAAATTTTTTACAAGCAGTCGCTGGAAACTCAACAGAGGCAATAGTGCCACATCCGTGGCAAGGTGAATATATTTTAAAAACTGAAGATGATGGAGGCAGGCAAAGTATTGGAGAGACATCTGTCATAGTTAATCGTCCTGCGCGTCATGCTCTTAAATTGCTAGAAGATAAAGAACACAATACCAATCCTAAGTTTGGCGGTGTGAAAAAAAATTGCGCTTTTAATACGACAAAAAATGGATTAGTTTCAGATTTAGCTGTCACCAGTGGATTTTATGTTTTTTCTTCTGCTTTAGATGTTGGCTCAATACAGCCAGTACGATTAAAAAGCATTTTAAAAACTAGTTCATATTATCCAAGTACTGTATTTAGTACTAGAACTTTAGCTATTGATAAATGGTTTGAATTTGACGGAACTGACGACCAAGCCGTCAACACAAACGCGAAAGTATTAGTCGCAACAACTGATCAGGATCCAAATGCGTCAACTCCTGTAACTTATGGCATGTCAACTGGCCTTACAGAAATTAATAAAACTAATCATGGTTTAAAAGTTGGGGATAATGTTTTTATTACTTTCACGAGTGGTTTTGCCCAAAATAAAAATATTGACCATGATTTTTTAGTTCACAGTTTAGGTTTTAGGTCAAGCACTGGTAAATTTGATGATCCTGATAAATTTGTAGTAGTCACACCACAACCAGAAATCGGTAATATAATTTTTCAGAGTGGTAATGCTAATTTAAGTAATAAATTTACTCCATTCGATGAATTTATCAACGGAGACTTTACTGCAAGAGGTTTTAAATTCAAATGTATTTTTGATATTTCCGATCCTGCTCAATCAATAATTATTGAAGAGCTTGGGTTTTTAGCTGGTCTAGACAGGAGAACAGAATCAAGTATAGAAAATACAACTTCAACTAATGGGAGATTTACTTCAAGCAGTACGACTAGCACTACTGTTACTTTTGAAGAGCCATTTTTTACTGGTGTTAATGGATTAGATGTAGCAGCAAACAGCGCAAAGCCCGCAGTCAGTGTCTCAGTGGAAAATGCACAGGGTGGAGACTTCGTAGAGATAACAAATGTTACAAGTACAAATTTTACAGTGAATATAAAAAACAGAGATTCAAGCGGTAACGACAGTTTAGTTGTGAGAAACTTCAAATATATTGCTTTGGGTTTTGGACGTACATACTAAATAACAAGTAATATAAGGAAAATAAAAAAACAACTATGGCTCAAGATAATACAAACAATTATGTTATTGATGATGTTTCTGGGGCTTTAGTAAGAGCAGCAATCAATACAACTCTGCAAGCTATCGCGACAAACAACTCAGGCGGTACACCCCCAGCAGCTAACGACCATCAATGGTTCGCAAATACGGCCACTAACAAATTAACTTTCAAAGATGCTTCTACAGGTAACAACGCTGTAACAAACTATTTTAATATTGCAAATCTTGATGGAGGGCTTTTTGTTGATGACCCTAGCACTTTTGAGGCTGATGTAATTTTTCAGGGTGATAATGGTAGTTCTAGTTTTCAAATCATTTATGATTCAAGCGCAAACAGTAATAAAGGTGCTTTGATTGCAAAAGATGAAACAAGAATATCGTTAGGCACAGATGAAGATTTTGTTATGACTCATACTTTAGGTTTAAATTTATTAGCATCGCAAACAGACTCACCAGTCCTAATAAGTGGCAAAACATCTAATGCTGCAGCTAACGCAGCTGTAGAGCTTCTTACAGCACCAAGCACAGGCACAGCAGAAAAGGCTTATGAAGCTTATTTGAATGGGGGACAGCATTTATATTTTGATAATTCAGAAAAATTAAAGACGATTTCGACTGGAATTATGGTGACTGGATCTGTGAGTACGCAAGATATAAATATGTCAAATTTAGAATCAACACCGAATGAAGTAGATGGAACTCAAGGAAGTTGGTCAATACAAGAAGGCGCAAATGATTTATTTTTGATAAACCGAGTAAGTGGCAAAAAATATAAATTTAATCTTAAAGAAGTTCAATAAAATATAATTTTATTTTTTTTATTTTTAACTGATATACTTGGTTCATATTTATAAATATAAATGCCTAACGCTCCAGCAGTTTTTGATTTTGAAGTTAATAGGAGGTCAACAGTTCCCCTAGAAATAACTTTTAAGACAGATGGTGTACCAGTTAATATTACAGGTTATACTTTTGCTGGATCCGTATTTAATAAAGAAAGGACGCAAAATTTTGGAAATTTTTCAGTTACTTATGTAAATAGATCACAAGGTAAATTATTATTTAAGCTGACACCAGCACAAACTGAAGGTTTTTCATTGAACGAGTTAGAGTATGACATAAAATACAAACAACCAAACAATGATGAATTTTATCTACTAGAAGGTACAATATTTGTAAGTGAAGGCTATACGGTAATTTCATGACTTCAGTAAATATAAGCACAACAAAAAATACTGTTGAAGTTATTGATGCGACCACAAATGTTATTGAAGTCTCTACAACTGGTCCACAAGGTCCTGCTATCCCTGATGGAGACAAGGGCGATATTACCGTCAGCAATAATGGCGATACTATTGTAATAAATTCAGATGTTGTCACATACGACAAGATACAGGATTTAACTACAGCCAACAGAGTTTTGGGTGGTTCTGCTGCTGGTACGTTGGGAGAAGTGCAGATAACAGATGCGATGGTTGCCTCTGCTGCTGATATAAGTGGTTCTAAATTATTAGATGATTCCGTTCCATTAACTAAGCTTGGAAGTGGAGCTTTACCTAGTGATATAACAATAGCGACTGAAAATATACCTGATTTCACTATTGTTAATGCGGATGTAAGTGCCAGTGCTGCTATTTCAGGATCAAAGATCACTCCTGATTTTGGTAGTCAATCTATAATCTCTACAGGAAATATTAGTGGTGCTGTTGTTACTGGTACTAGTTTTAGCGGTGATGGTGCAAGTATTACAAATATCAATGCAGCTAATATCTCTACAGGTCAGATAAA
>CETF01037691.1_pt1 | contig 9830 bp, 15 predicted proteins | sample 326991 | NCBI WGS metagenome assembly CETF01 (sample SAMEA2622331, study PRJEB7988) | marine metagenome | biome: marine biome (ENVO:00000447); feature: surface water layer (ENVO:00002042); material: "saline water (ENVO:00002010), including plankton (ENVO:xxxxxxxx)" | depth 5 m | reverse complement strand
CCACCGCCCATCATACGGTTGACCATTTTATCGTCAACAAAGCCACCTAAAGCCATCTCAGAAACATCCACAATTTTACCGGGATTAAGTTCTTCAACAGCCGGATCAGGCACCATGCGTCTCGGTGCGCCACCAGCGGCACCACCCTTTGACATTCTCCTAACGCCGCCTCTTGCGCCGCCTTTCGCCATACCTTTTTTCTTCATTACGATTTCCTTTTCTTCCGCCGTAAAGGTTTAACATTACGAGGCTTACCCTTAGTGGGCTGACCTAATTTTACCTTCTGACGAATTCTACTTCTTTTTTCAGAAGCTGTCAACTCGCCTGTAGTCTTAGGGGTTTTAGAACTAATCCTTTTGGAAGGGCGACAGTAAGGTGTACCTCTTTTTTCGCCTTTACGACGACCACATTTTTTGCCGGTGCGAACATCTTTCCAGTCTTCTTTAAACCATCGTTTAAGAGCAAGACCAGCTTTTGTTTTTCGAACAGCCATAAAATCCTCAGGCGTACTTTGTCACTTTTCGTCTATCCGACATGACTTTTCCGCAGCCTCTTGCAACATTTTTTTGAGAACTCGCTCTTTTTCTTCTATTCGCTGCACGTTCCAATGCCTTGCCATAGCCTCCTCCAGCCGCTCTCGCGACTCCAGAAGACGATTTTTTACGTTTTTTAGATTTTCCGTAGTTAGCTGCTCCGACTTTTCGGCATTTAGCAATCGCTCCAGACGCATACGCTGATGGGAAAACCTTATAGCGAGCTTTAACTTTTCTGTAACAAGCATCTTTAGGCATCTTTTTTAGTCCTCCTTATGCTTTCTTTACCTTGACGAAAAATTTTAGCAACTTCTGTTTTGCCCATAACTTTCGCCCTTTGCTCACCTACCGTTAATATTTGTATTTTTCTTGCGAAAGACTTTTTAACCTTTTTTACTTTTGCAACGGTTGCTCTAGCATCCGCAGGAGTAGCAAATTTTATTCTAACAGTGTCCTTAGGGTTCTCATCAGTGTACAGTCTACGTCCTGATCCTTTTGGTTTTTTGCCTGTGCCAACTTTTGGATCCTTAGGCTTTGCCACGTCTTTTTCTCCTACCAGCGCAATGTGCGCGTTCGCTAAAACCCCTAGGTTTTTTGCAATTTATGGACTTCTTTCGTTTTGCACTCCACTTACGTTTTTGCGGCGGCTTCGAAACCTGTTGCCGCATCTGTGCACGACCCATCACCATTAGATAAGCTGCTCTAAACCTGCAGCGACAACGATCAGAACCATAATACCCCACATACGGTTATCGAGCGACTTCAACTTATCTTGAATATCAGCATACCGTTGGCTGCAATCAGCTTCGTGTTTTTCTAAAAGTTTTAAAACTTCTTCGGCTCTCATTAACACTTCCATCTTCTACGAGCTTGACGCAACCGCGAGTTCGGGTTTTTTGCTGCCTTCGGAAACTTTTTCATCTGTCCAGCAGAACGAGCGCAAAAAGACTTACGCCTCTTTGCAGCTGCGCTACCCTTCTTAACTTTACCTGTAACAGCTGTCTTGAGCTTACTTCCGGGGTTTGCCCTTCTGTAAGCCGCAACACCGGCTCTAGTCATTCCCGCCCCAGCTTTTGTGGGGCGGAAATTCTTTTTGTTGCGCGGCGGCATTTTTGCCTTGCGCCTAGCCATTAACCATATTCCTTACGCATGTAGAGAATAATGGTGTAGGTATCAGCGCTAGTGTGACCGACCGTGGTAAATTTTATATCCCCTGTTTTACCCGAACCTGAATTATTAGTCAGTCCGCCAAACGAGGAATAGTCATGATTACCACTTTGGTTTTCGCCCAGCTCAATACAAAGAAGATCAGTAGTAGCGTCCCATAAAATTTGGACTTTCATTCCGATACACTGCCACCAGATGCGTTCAATAGAAACGCCTGTGCAAGTGGTGCCATCAGAATTAGCCGCAAGAGCGCTAACGTCTACTTTCGTAACAGCTGATTCACCCGTACCGTCTGAAATATTTGTTAATTTCAGAACAGCAGTTTTTTCACCGTCGACAAGGGTCTGTGAGGCTACAGCATCAGCCATGTTAACCTCCTTAGAATACTGAGTATTCTAGTTCAACCGTAAAACGCCCAGCGGTCACATCAGCATTAACAGTGGTAGTTGCAACAGCGTATAAATGAGTGCTTGCAATAGCCGCCGTCACATTAGGAACAAAGATATGATAGTTCCCGGCTGTGTCGTTGAAGTTAATGTCGATTTCAGTAATCGACTGAGTCGCGCTTAACTGTTCGTGGAAGGACGTAACGCCCGCACCCACAATCTCTGTGCCTGAAGATACCGCTGCGTTTGTCGCGGTTCCGCTGGTAGCACTAAGTTGCAGGTTTCCAACCAAAGTTTGACCAGCGGCAGTTGTAATTCCAATCAAAGCCCTGTGGATAAAAAACTTTGATGGGGTTACGAGGCCATCGGGTGCGTCTGTATTAAGCGTTCCAAGCTCTACAAGAACATCCCCATCTGCGTATGCAGTGCTGGCCGCATCAGTAGCGGCTAAAGATCCAGCAAAAGACTGAATCTTTCTTGTTCCCATAGAAACGAGTTGACCGGTAGAGTTAACAGAAAAACCAGTTTCTGTAATAGCACCCGTGGTGCTGCTTTCATTGATCACATTAAATCCGCCCTTAGAGCGGACCGGACCTGAGAAGGTAGTATTTGCCATTTAGATCTCCTGTCGTGGCAAGTGTCAGCCGAAGCTGTCAGGGACGTAGTTACTATAAATGAAAAAAGGGCGACTGAAAAGCCGCCCTTTGATCGTGTGTTTTGTAGGGTTTATGCCCCCGGCGAACCGAATACGCAACGCGGATCGGAGAAGCCAAAGCTGTAACGCTCACGAGCCTTAAACCGCATGTTGCCGGTGTCGAAGTCACCTTCCATCTGAGTACGGATCGGTGCACGTTCAAAGTGCTTGAAACCGTTTGGTGCGTCAGTCTTAATGAAGAACGCATCGGTATCCGTTAAGAAGTGGTTGATGACGTAGCCTTCCGACATCATGCCCATGCTGCGAAGAGCATTTACATCGTTGTCGGCAGTACCCGTACGAAGAGTCGAAGCCATCAGACGCTCAGCGACAAACTGAAGTGCCGGAGGAATGATTAGCTTAGTACCACGAAGGGCGATTTTCAGACCACGCTCGTCGACGAAGCCCGAAATGCTAATCATAGCATCTTCAAGCGAAGTCTCGTTCAGGTCTGCTGCAACAGATGGCTCATTTGCAAGCGTACCACCGCCAGAAAGCGGGTGGTCAGTTGCACAAAGCTCTTTGCCATCGCCGCCAGTAAAGCTGGAGTTGAAGGCGTTGTTAAGGACGTTAGCCGCCTTAACTTGCTTTGTGTGGGCCATCGAACGAGCCAGTGCGCGAGTGTAACGAGACGCCAGACGGTCGTACAGGTTATCCTCAATAGCTTCCTCGGTAATCGAGAAGGCTAGTGCAATGGTCTCGTGGGTGTAGCGGGAAGTGAACGACTCCTGTGCGTTGTCGAAATTAACCGCTCCACCTTCGTTTTTAGTCGGTGCTGCACCGAATCCGGTCAGCATGACTTCTTCTTCGAACGCACGATCAGATGACTCGGTGTCGAAGATTTCAGCATGTTCGTTTTCGTAACGACCATACTCCATACCAAAGAGGGCGTTGAGACCGGGCTCAAGCTCTTTGGCGAGTTGCGCGCGTGAAATTGGCATTATCTAGCCTCCCTCATTAGGTGCCAGCGGTCTGCGTATACGCATGCTCGTTAATTAAAACGTATGCATTCGTGTTTGCAGAGCTGGTGTCGCTGTTGTCAGGATCCTTGGAGATGCCGATAATACGCAGTTGAGCAGCGGAAGCTCCAACAGTTGCCGAAATCTCAGTAGATGAAATACCGGTTGTCGTTGAACCACTGGTCGTCGAAGTAGTGTCAGCATTTGCTCCAACGGCAGTATCCGCGAGAGTACCGTCGCACTGTACTTCAAATACAATGCGAGGGTCATCGTAAACTTGTGCGACAATGTCGCTAGCTGCGATGCTACCGGGATAGTAGTTGGAGTGGGTCGGCTTGCCCGTCGTTGGGTCGGTATAGAAAACACCGTTGAAAACACCGACAATATCAGCCGAAGAAGAGGCTGCAATGTCGATATCACCATCTGCAGTCATAATGACCAGCGAACCCTGAAAAATAGCGTTCGAGGCACCTGACGGAATGGTGTATTCATTCGCAGTGAAGTTCGAAGTACCGCCCAAGGTACGGACTGGCTTTAAACCAAAAGCAAAATCTTTATTTGCCATGTTTTCGTCCTCCTAAAAGGGCTAGAGAAAAAGCGGCCTACTTAGTGTTTGGGCCACCAAAGGTTACACGAGACTGCCGCTCCTGAGAGATCGGCATGGAAGGGTGTTGCTCCTTCATGAGATCGTTATCAACCGCTGTCATCTGATCTGCAGTTTGCTGATCAAAATATTCAGCACGGCTTTCCGCGATCTCTTCTGGCACCTTGGTTAACATCAAACCGCCAACACCGATAACTCCTGCATGCCGACCATCGTCGATAGTAGGCGCGTCGAAGTCCGGGTAATCCTCTGCGCGAACAGGTTCATAACCCTCACGAATCCGACCAGATACGTTCTTACGGTCTTCTTGACCACGAACCTCTGTACGAACCCATCTGAATTTATAGCCTTCAGGCGGCTGCGGTGCTTCAAGCGATGAAGCTGGTCTCCAAGGTTTTCTGCGCTCAGTCTTAGAGCGAGTTTCAGAAGCGCGAGGAGTCCTCTTGTTGATTTCCGACATTTAAGCCTCCTTCACGTGTTTCGCGTATTCCTCGAGTGGAACACCGAGTTTTTTAGCGATAGCCACTTGACTCTGGGTCAAACGAACTGTCTTGCGCCCGGTTTTTGCATTTCTGCTAGCAGGAGCAACGGTCTGGGCGGGTTTCCGTTGTCCTGATCTCTGACCCTCAAACTTATGAGGGAACTCGTTCCGAATGCGAGAGTCTATCTCAGCATAATAATCCTCTGAAGCAGGGTCATAACCCTCTTCTTCGATCAGTTTACGATGAATTGAGAATGCTGTAAAGGTCATCGCCTCATCTTTTCCGAACCACTCGTTATCTGACGCCCATTTTTGAGCGCGAGGGTCAGGTGCGACTTGAGCTTGTTGCTCTGCTTGCGGAACCTGTGGTTCGTTAAGCGTAACCTCGGTAACCGCTTCTTGCTCTTTCTTTAAGCGCATTTCGTCCCGTGCAAGACGGTCGTTTTCTACAGCTAACCGAGAAACCAGTTCCTGCGCATCAGCAAGGGCTTCTGAATCACCCTCCTCATACGCTAACTTTACAGCACGTTTTGCTTCAGCAAGCTCACTTTTTACACGACCCGCTGACTCGGTCATAAACGCAGCAGTGCTTTCGCTATAGTTTTTGTTAAGCTGCTCATTTTCTTCTTTGAGCTTTTTAGCAAACTCTAATGCTGCTTGTTCGCGACGCTCCGCTTCTCGCATTTTATACGTTAAGCGGTCAATACGCTTTTTTACGCCTTCCGAATACTGTTCATGCTCATCATCTGAAGCGGCTGCTTGCTCAGGGGCCTCTTGTTGCTCCTCTTCAGCGCCTTCTTCCTCAACTTCAATTTCAAGGTTTTCGGCCTCTTCTGCGACCTCTTCTCGCTCTTTAACGTCAGACATAATGCCTCCTAAACTGCAATAATATCGCGGGGATCATCTATAACCGCGAGGATTTCATCGTCATTTAACAACCGAGGCTCTGCGCCATCGATCTTAAAACGAGAACCAGCGTAACGACCGAACATTACCCAGTCGCCTTGTTTACACCACGCACCATCAGGGAACTTACCCTCATCCTTGTACGCATCCGGCCCCAAGCTAACAACGTAACCAACGTTCGTTGCTAACTGATTCCGCTCCCGCGTTTCGTCGGAAAGGATAATACCACCCTTAGTGGACTCAGGTAGAGTATATGGAAGAATAAGGACACGCCAGCCAGTCGGCTTCGGAAGACGTTCTAATGCAGAACGTGAGTCATCCGTTTGCTCATCTGATAAAGCAAAAGTAGCAGGATTTAACAAATCTTTTTTCTTTTGCGATTCCGCATCTTTAGCGGCTCGGCGTTCCTCTATTACATGGTCAGGAACGTATAACCGTTTAGTCATCGTCGGCAGTCTCCATACGCTTACGCGTTTCTCTTAGGATTTGTTCTATATCGCCAAGAGCAGAAACTCGGCCCATATAATGTTGGTAGTCCTCCATAGAAGACACACCATTCGACATTAGCGTTTCGCTAATTTCTGCTTGTCGTTTCTCGATTTTTTCTAGCAAATAGCTAATTATGTCCACTAGAAAGTGCCTTTAAAATCCGTACCTTTAATTGCGATGCCGCCGCCTTTACAACGGTTAGCAGCTAAAACCTCATCGCCCTGATAGCTTCCGCGACCTCGACCACCACCTTTAGCTCGCTTTACACCAGCCCCTGCTAATTTATCAGCATAAGTGATCTTATCTTTCGGTTCCGCCAACGCAGCAAATTTCTTTTGTTTATCTGTCATCTCAGAACCGCCACCCGAACGCTTTCTAACAGGAGGTTTTTTGACTCCAGCGTCTTTACGGCCCATAGCTTCGGCTAGATCAAACTCTAAAATTTGGAGCATATCAGGATCAGTTGTATTTTTGATTTGCTCTATCAAATCTTTTACACGTGTATTAGCCATAATTACCTCTTTGTCGCTAAGGTGACATTTGCTCGAAGTGCAGCGATATCTTCGTCGGAAGAAATTTCTGCCTTTTTAAGCTCACCGTCCTGTTGAAGTTTAGCCGCATCAAGCTGGTTACGCGCTTGATCAGCCATTGCTTTACGCTGGACTTCTTGCTGTTGGATCTGCAGCTCTTGTTGTTTAAGCTGTACGATTGGATCAAACTGACCTGTTCCTGCCGCTTGCTGAGCCATTTGTGCAATCTCCGCTGTTGCTTGGGCGGTAGCTTGAGCAAGCATCGCCTCTTGCTCAGGAGGTAATACTTGACCTTCTGCCGGGAGCGGGAAGCCAAGAATCTGCTCGACTTGTTGGCGATACTTCATCGCTAAATGCTCTTGCATATGCGCCATAAGCGACTGCATAGCCATAGCGTTCTTTTGAACATTCGGATCTTGTAAAAACGCACTATGCGTAGCAACGTGCGCATCATGGTTTTGCGACTCAAACGCTTTTAGGGACTTACTCATAAGAGCGTCCATATTTTCACTAACCGGGTCTTTTGGAGCCGCTTCGTCTTTCGGCGGCAAGATCTTATCGACGTTTTGAATATTTAACGCTAAATACATCCGGCGATAGGCTTCGTGTAGGTCATGAAGCTGCGGCGCAGATTGCGCTAATTGTAACTGCGTTTGAGCTAACGTAACACGCTGACTCATACTAAACATCGCCGGATCGCTTACCGGTACAATATCAATACGATCATCGAAATCGTCTGTTTTTGCGCTTGCACCTACATCGCCGGGTATCTGATAAGGATACTCAGGCGGCAGGTAATTTTTAATGACGTTTGCTAAAATGCGTAGTTCTTGGCGCTGGGCGTAATGTAAGCGTTTATGGATTGCGCTAAGAACTTTTGTTCCCTGTTCTAACAGCGCAACAGTAGTACCAACGGGATTAGCTTGACTACCCTCACCAATATTCATATCCGTGACGGACGCAAAACGCCGACCGCTATCAACAAGAACGCCTAGCATTTGGAGGAGTGTGCCAGACGGTTCTTTATACGGTAGCGGCATAATTGCCTCGCGGATCGACGAACCGGGTGCGTCAACGTCACGGAACTCTCCCGGCTGGAGCGGTAAATCTTCGTCACGGACTCGTAAGCCACGCGCCTTAAAACCAGCCGGTAAATTAGCTAACGTACCAGCATCAATTAACTGGCGTAAAATTGAGGTAGCAGACTTCGTTAAGCCACCAATCATATGGATTAAACCAAAACCATAAAAACCTAAGCCCGGTAAAAACTTATAGTGAGTAAAATACCGAACCTTTGACTTCTTAGCGTCGTCCTGTTCATAATTTCTACGAATAGCTAATATTTCAGCCGTTTCTTCGTGAATTGTTACGATATAAGGAACCGCGATTCCAGTTTCTTCGCCGTCGTCGTCTTTTTCTTCAAAACCCGGTAAATCTAGGTCGACGTGCATTTCTAACAGCGTTACAGAATCGCTAGCCTGTACGCTACGGCGAAAACCAGTTAAATCTTGAACTTTATCTTTTGCATCGTCGATTTCTGCGCCTTCATCCGCAAATAATTCCGTATCGCGGTAAAAACCAGAAACTTGGAGCTTACGAACATCGTTCAAGTTCATATTAATGACATGCGTAAAACGCGGCGTCGTTTCTAAACTTGACTCGGTGTACGAAACAACTAAATCATCCGGCATGACAAACTTGCTAACCGGACGATTTAGTGTTTGATCAAAATATGTCTTTTTAAAAGCCGAACCAGCAAGTGGTAGGTAGAACAACATTTGATCCAGTTCCGGATCAAACTCTTCCATGACATCTAAAACCATAAAATTCATATAGTTTCGGACGCGCTCAGCTTGTTCTACTATTTCCGGCGTTTCGTTCCCGATGATGCGCGTTTGCGTGGGGCCACCGGGCGGGAGGAGTTCTTTGTACGCACCCGCTTGGAATTGGGTCGCGCTTTCGGCGATGAGCGGGTGGTAGACGCCGGTTGCGCCTCTGAACGGTTCTTCCCTGTCATCGGTTTTAATTCCGAGGAGGTCGAGGCCGTTCGTATATTGGTCAAGCCAGTCTTGACGCGATTCCAAATCGTCTTTATATGACGATAAAAGTTCTGTAACAAGCTCATCTAAGTCTCCTTCATCTATATTTTCTGCTAAATTAGCGTAAAAGTCGGAGTCTTCGCGAGTATCGTCCTCTACATAGCCAACTATAGCACTACCGTCTTCTAACATGACGGTATCGTCCGAGGCAAACAGCGGCATTTGCTCTTCTTCAGTCGTTTCGATTTCAACTTCCGCTTCTTCCGGAGTTGCCATCAGCTGTGTAATCGACTTTTCAACCGCCATAGCTCATACCTCAATAGTAAACAAACTTTTTTAGTTTGTATTCTAACTCGTCGTCTTCATAATCTGTCGGCTGGCGGATAAACCCACCTTGCCTAAAGCGTAATAGGGCTTGTGTCGTGGAATCAACCAAATCGTCGTGTTCTCCGTGGGGGAACTCGCACAGTTCTTCGATAAGCTGTTCTGCGAAGCGCGTTTCTGGAACCCAGACCAATCCGGACTCAAAAATGGGTGAAACAGCGTTAGCGCGAGCAATCTTATCGTTCCCTCTGTTTGGCGAATAATTCTGCACGGGAATACCCATGGCTCGTAATTCTTGCGTCAAGGGTAAACCTGACGCTTTTGACTCGATAATAACTGAATCAGGATCCCAGTGTATATAACTTTCGTAAGCAACCTGTTTTAGCTCCGGAAAATCGTAGCGATCTTTGATCGAATCAAGCAAAATTATATTGTATTGGTCAGTTTCTTCGTTACGGAAGACGCCCCAAGTCGTAATCGCGCTAAAATCAGCGGTTTGTGACTTCAAAAACGCCGTATCGTAGCTTTGGATGATATATTCAGGCGTTGGCGGGGCTACTTTATCCCAAATATTGATCCATTCGCGCTGAATTATCGCGCCTTCACCGCCTGTAGGCTCCTGCATCCACTGCGCAGCCCATTTTTGGTGCGGCAAAGAGGCTCGAATACCTTCTAATTCTTCAATTTTCCAAAATTCTGGCCAACAAGGCGCACCAGA
>CETF01066852.1_pt1 | contig 9839 bp, 10 predicted proteins | sample 326991 | NCBI WGS metagenome assembly CETF01 (sample SAMEA2622331, study PRJEB7988) | marine metagenome | biome: marine biome (ENVO:00000447); feature: surface water layer (ENVO:00002042); material: "saline water (ENVO:00002010), including plankton (ENVO:xxxxxxxx)" | depth 5 m | reverse complement strand
ACTAGCGGCTGCTCTAAATGATGATGCAGCTTTTAACACTACGATTACAAACTCTATAGCAACCAAACTCCCATTAGCGGGTGGCACTATGTCTGGTGCTATTGCTATGGGTACAAACAAGATTACTGGCCTTGGTACTCCGTCTGCTACTACAGATGCAGCCACGAAGGCTTATGCAGATACTATGCTGCCTCTTGCCGGTGGAACCATGACAGGCAACATTGTTATGGGCAGCAATGCAGTCACAAGTAGTTCTAATCCTACTGACGATACGCATTTAGCCCGTAAAGCCTATGTAGACTCAATATTAGGTAGTGCCACATCTGCGGCAACCAGTGCTGCAACAGCGACTACAAAAGCCTCAGAGGCGGCAACGTCTGCGTCAAATGCGGCAAGCAGTGCTACTTCAGCGGCTTCATCTGCTACCTCTGCGGCAGCTAGTTATGATTCTTTTGATGATCGGTATCTAGGTGCAAAGTCTAGCGATCCTACTCAAGACAATGATGGTGATGCGTTAGTCACTGGAGCCTTATACTTCAATACTTCTTCTAATGTCATGAAGGTGTATGGCGGTTCCTCGTGGGCTAATGTTGCCCCTACTGCTACTAGTATTACTGCAAGTCAAATATCTGACGTTACCTCTACTGCTGCTGAACTAAACTTAAATGACGGGTCAAGCGCAGGGACGATTGTTAACAGCAAGACGGTTGTTTACGGCTCCTCTGGTGAAGTAAACGCAACGACCTTGCAAGTTGGTGGCACAGCGATCACCAGTACGCCACAAGAATTAAATATTTTAGATGCTTTATCACGCGGTTCATTAATTTATGGCAACTCATCTGGTGCTACCGCAATTCTTACAAAAGGTGCGGCTGATACCGTATTGACATCAGATGGTACGGATATTTCTTGGGTTGCTCCCGCACCTGCTGGAAATATTCATTCGTTTACCGCAAGTGGAGCAGTAGCTTCTGGTAAGCCAGTTATTCTGAATGCCAATGGTACGGTTACTGAAGTAGCTGGTGTTGCAGAAGCGTTAGGCTCCCAAGCGGTATTTCAAAGTGCTGCGGTTGAATTTATGGGTAGTTGCTATGACCCAGACAGCGGAAAAACAATTATTACTTTTGGCGGCACTGATACTCACGGCTGGGCAGTAGTAGCAACTCCTGCTTCAGATAACAGCATAACCTTTGGTACACCCGTTAAATTTGCGGCTAGTTCCGTTGAATACACGGCTGTAAGCTACGATACAGGTCAAGATAGAGTTCTAATTGCTTATTCTGACAAAGGAGATAGCTACAAACTAAAAGCGATAGTTGGGACGGTGAGTGGCACTTCAATTAGCTATGGTAGTGCTGCAACAGTAGAAGGAAATGACAGCCGCTTTATAAAATTAGCTTATTCTCCAGACTCTGCTAATCATATGGTGATTTACCAAGATAATGGTAACAGCGGTAGAGGTGCAGCAAGATGCCTGACTGTTACAGGAGGGTCAACAAATACGGTTGCCCATACAAACCCTGAAGTTCTTTACAACAGCAACAATCAAATAGGAAGTCAAGATGTAGTCTATGATACTACACAGGATAAGTTTGTTGTGTTTTATAGGGACAATGGGAACTCGTATTACGGAGAGTGCGCTGTTGGCTCAATAAGTGGGACAACAATTACGTTTGGAACACCGGTAATCTTAAATTCAGACAACACTAACGATATTGCACTAGCGTTTGATTCAACGAATGAAAAAACCGTTGTTCTCTACAAGACAGGGCAAGACCCAAGGTCTAGGGTTATAAGTGTATCAGGAACCACTCCTAGTGTTGGAAGTGAAGTAGTGATTTCTTCTTTAAGCGGTAGTGGACAAAACGGATTGGCTTTTGATTCTCAAAATGGAAAGATAGTTGCGTGTTTTGATAATGAAGATACCTCCCGTGGGCAATACGCTATTGGCACTGTTAGCGGAACAAGTATTACCTACGCAACGCCCGTAGATTTCAATACGGACGGTAGAGCTAAATATAATGCTCCTTCTTTTAACGCAAGCGTAAATAAGATTGTTTTGGTATTCCAAGATAACGGCAACTCAACTTATGGCACTGCACAGGTTTTACAGGTTACATCAACAAATGTTACGGCATCTAACTTTGTCGGCATTGCTAATGCTGCAATATCAGATAGCGCATCTGGTGATGTTACTGTCCGAGGCGGATTAATTACTAATTCTAACCTAGCAACTCTTACAATCGGCAGCACCTACTACGTTCAGAATGACGGCACATTTGCTACCACAACGTCTAATGTTATTGCTGGAAAAGCACTCGCTGCTTCAACTCTTTTATTGAAAGGAATTTAGATGAAGACAATCGTAGACAATGCAACAAACACCTCTCGATACCTATTTGCTGATAACAAGCCAGTCACAATGGGAAGCAATACAATCACTGTTGGCGATCCTGCTGAGTTTATCATTGGTGATCTCAACAGCAGTAACGCTACTCTTATTACTGGAGTTACAGAACCAGACGATTGGTATGGATGCAAATATACGTGCGCGTCTGACGGCACGTTTACGGCAGTGGAAGGTTGGATAGACCCTAGAGAATGAATAATGAAACGTATTGTGGCTTTAGTGATATGTAGTTGTTTTGCTATGCCTGTTATTGGACAGACTCAGACTGAAATTACGACGACTGCGACAAGCACGAGTTTGTCTACCAATACCAATAATAACAACAATACAAACAATACGACTTATACGGGTACATCAACAAACACCAATACCAATAACAGTACGATCAATACCACTACGGATTCAACGAGCTTGAACACCAACGTCAACTCAATGAACTATGATGGTCTTATTGAAAATATAAATACCAGCACTAGCAATAACACCAATACGAATACCAACAATACGGTATCGACTAGTAGTGCTACGAACGTAAACACAAACAACACTACTAGCAATTCAACATCGAACAGCACTAGCTTTACGACAAGCAATAGCGTTAGTGACATTACGGCGATGAACACAAATAACAATGTGAATAATAGCCAGAGTATTAGCGACTCAACGCAGCGAGTCACACAAAAGGTAGAGTCACCACCTCCAAGCGCAATTGCACCAAGTATTGGCAGCAGCTACAGCCAGGATTTATGTACAACAGGTATATCAGGTGCTGTCCAAACACAGATATTAGGTTTGTCTACTGGTCGTTCAGTCAGAGATATAAATTGTGAGCGCATCAAGTTAGGCAAGACTTTATATGACATGGGTATGCGGGTCGCAGCAGTTAGTTTGATGTGTCAGGACTATCGCGTATGGTCAAGCATGATGAGTGCTGGAACGCCCTGCCCGTATGATGGAAAGATTGGTGATGAGGCAAAAGCTCTCTGGGAAGCTAATCCTGATCGAATACCAGAGCCAGATCGGAGAGTAAGGTGAAGAAGTATTTATCCATTCTTTTATTCCCGACTGTTACTTTTGCTAATAACTTATCTCCAGACGGGATGACGCAGGTAATGAGCGGCGTTGATGATAAGGCTGTTTCAGTGGAGATGGGTCATACATTCCCGTGGTTAGATCAAGTATTTACTCATGCTTGGATGAGTACAAATGGGTTTGTGCTGATGTACAACCCAACTACAGGAATAGGAAGGCAAACGGCCCCGCCATCCGGTTATTGTTGTGATGGCTATACTCACGGAACGGGTATGCCTACTTATATGCCTAATACCTACGGACTAGGCAGCTTTTCTTATATGTTAGCCCCATTGTGGACAGACTTAGATGATACAAGTGCAGACACGGATGCAGGATATTTCTATAAAACAGACTCAGACTCTACTAGTTTTTTGTGGAACAAGGTTCGACAGTATGCAACTACAAACGAAAATACTTTTGGACTAACGCTAGATCGTACAGGTGGATTTAAATTCGAGTACCAAGATGTCAATGTGAGCTTTCATCACAAGGCATTTGTCGGTTGGTATGGTGGCCCTAATTTTCCGAATGGTGATGGGTATGGTGGCTCTTGGACACAAGAGTGGGAAATGAATGGCTTCACCACCAATGACGTTCAGAACTATGATGGTAGCACAACTTTTGAATTAAACAACGGCGTAGCTAGTTTAATAATGTCTGCAAGCACTTTAAACCAACAGCAAGGTGGTGGCGGTGGAGAAGCGGCGTCCGCTCCACCCAGCTATGCAGAACAGGCAGCAGACACTGTGTTCGGTGATTCAGCAGATGACTTTATGCACCTAGATCAACCCGATGCTATGGGTCGCCCTCGTGCATTGACACAACTAGCACAGCCACAGGTTTATCAAGACGCACCACAAGAACAGATGTTTGGTGGCCCACAAATAATGGGCAGGGCACCTACCGGTGAACCCGTCAGGCAAGATCAACAACAGCAGCGACAGGCACCAGAGATTACGGGTGAACCTGCACAGGTCGAAGAAGTCCGAGAGGCCAGACCTGTTGAAGTTGTAGAAGCCGTTGCAGAGGTTGTTCAGGTAACTCGGGAGCCAAGACCAGAACCTGCCCCAGAGCGAGTAGTTATCAGAGCAGAGCCAGTGGTGCGAGAGGCGCAAGTTGTAGAAACACAAGCCAAAGCTGCCCCGGTTGAAGTGGCGGCTGAGACCAGAGCAGAGCCAGCCGCTGAAAGAGTTAGCGCAGCAGTGAAGCCCGCAGTGGATGTCGTGGGCATTGCTTTGAGCTTGTCTGGACAATCGCAGTCATTTGGCTCTCAGACACAGAACATGGGCATATTTGACGATACAGGCCCAGACCAGACTGTAGTGAGTATGCAGCAGCAAATAACGCAAACGGTGACTACTCAAGCCGATCAGCAGGAGTCTAATGGACTTACGCAAGAGGATTTAGCCCCTCCAAGTCAAATGCAGTTTGAGCAGGATTTTAATGATGCAATCGCTACAGGTCAGTCGATAGGACAGTTCTTATCGGCCCAACTGCCAGATTTTAGTCGTTTTGATGTGACTCCACCAAGCCAGCAAGAACAGCGCACAGTACAGCGGGCAGAAGCTCAGATACAAAGCATGAGCCAGCAAGATGTAGAGCAAAGCCTAGAAAATGAACTTGAAGAGCTTGGCGATACTGGTGGCTTCACAGATCAGAGTCTTGCAGTGTTTTTAATATCAAACAATCCAGCATTTAACGCATATGACAATGTTAGTTTGACAGATCGAGAGTTTTACCGGTCCGCGCAACTATATCCGTCTAACAGTGTTCAGGCGAATCCAGTGGGTATACTGCGCGTGACCGGTAATCGAAAATACAGCGATTTGGTGGATTTACAGTGGCAGAGGTAGAGTTCGGCGATCTAAAGGTATCTGGCGGTAAGTTACTGCTTGTTATACCGTTTTTAGGTAGCATTGGCGCAGCAATGTGGGGTGGCTTTGAGTTATATCAAAGGTTACTTACTGCAGAAGAGGCGGTCACATCGTATGTGTCTCCAGACTTCTCAAATTATGATGAGGCTTTAGCCGTTATTGCCACTAGGATGGATACTACGGAAACGCTTATATCTGCTGCTGAAAGGGCGGTAGATCAGAGAATTGTAGAAATAAGCAACCAAATAGACCGGTTGCAGGCAGATATTGACTCGGTAGAGCGCACAGTCCGAGCAACAGACGATACTGTGGCTACAGCAACGAGAGAGCTTAGAGATGATGTTTATGCGTTAGAAGAGCGTGTAAATGACAGCTTGAGAGACATAGATAACGAGCTTCGTGAAATGCGTGATGATTTACAAGAGCGCATCCAAAGAATACTCGACAACCCTTTAAACGTGGAAGAGTAATGGAATACCAGTTGCTATTTAACATAGTGATCGCAGTTGCCGGTTTTTTGGGTGGTGTACTAGTCAATCGTGCTTTTGCAACACTTGATAAGATAAATGACGAGTTGAAGGCTATACCTGAGAAGTATGTAGCCAAAGATGATTATCGAGAGGACATCCGTGAAATTAAGGAAACTCTTGGTGCAATCTTTAAGAAACTAGACAACAAGGCAGAAAAATGAAGCTAGATCCTGTACTGCTCAACATGGCATGTAGCTGGTCGATGAAGGCATATAACGATCAGAACCGAGATGCCATTAAGATTGAGAACAAGCTAACAGGAGCTACTGCATTTGTTGTTAAACGCAAGTCTATTGACGTTATTGTATTTAGAGGCACACAGAAGAAGTTAAACGACATATTGACTGACATGTGTGTGATCCCTGTCCCATACGCTGGAAGACTGTGTCATGGCGGGTTTGTAGCGCAGCATGCTTCTATATGGGGCAAGATTAAGAAGCACTTAGATCCTAAAAAGCGCACATTGATATGTGGACATAGCCTGGGTGGTGCATTGGCCGAATTATCTGCGGCCAAGCTAAATGGGAAGCATGACAATATAAATCTTATTACTTTTGGCAAACCTAACGTGTTTTTCAAAGGATTTAAGCGCAAAATGGTGCTAGATACACAGATATCGTGTGTGCATGGCAGTGACATGGTGGCCCGAGTGCCCAGACTTTGTTATGGGCCGTCAATATCACAGAATATGCTGTACTTCAGTAATACTGGTGGGACATTTATAAATCCACAAAAAAGTTTTAGAGTAGCTGATCGTGGCGGTCTAAAAGATCGTGTAACAGATCACTACATGGAAGGTTATAAAACATCGTTAACCCGCTTCCTTGAGGAGGAAAACAAATGAGATTCGCCGTCATCATGTCATTTATGATTCTGTCTAGCTGCACCTCAGTGCAAGGCGTTATAGATAATAAAGAAATCTATTGTAGTCAGTTTTATAAAGGCATAAGGGCGGTTGGTAGATCTGCTTTGTCGGCTACAGCGGGTGTAGTGGTTCCTGACGTATGTGACACGATTGATGAAATTGTTGCGGAGGAAGACGCCGAAGGCGTGGACAAAAGCGATAGCTGATTTACGACTGATTATACAACTGGTGTTGTTATTTAAATGAAACTAGGTGGATTACTAAAGTCCCTTGCCCCCACGATTGCTAGTGCTGCTGGCGGTCCGATGGCAGGTATGGCTGTCAAGATGGCAGCGCAGAAGCTAGGTATGCCGGAGGCTACTGCTAATGAGATAGAGGATCTGATTGAGCGGGAACCGGAAAAGGCGTCATTACTTAGAGAGGCTGATAAAGAGTTTAAAGATCGCATCCGAGAAATGGAAATAGACCTTGAGTCGTTTAAGACTGAGGTTGAAGACCGTAAGGATGCGAGAAATAAGTTTTCAGGGGATATAACCCCTAAAGTGTTTTGTATATTAGCGTTGCTCTTGTATGGAGCATATGTAATGGCTGTAACTATTATGCCGCACGATCAGAACGACGAGACTATAATCAGCCTGGTGTTAGGCCAGTTAAGCGGTATTTTGGGTACTTGTGCTGCGTTTTTCTACGGCGGCTCTAACGGTAAGGGTGGTTAGGTATGAGTGTCAGTGATTTCAGGCTTGGAGGCGGCTCAGATCCTGCCGGACAAATATCCGGAAATATTGGCTTAGGGGGTTTCGGTGCTTCTGTAGGTGGGTTTTCCGGCATTTTTGACGCAATACTTCAAGATGCTGCACAACGGGCTTACATGGAAACAGAGGGTATGTATACCGCAGCGGAAGCAGCTTTTGAGACTGCCCAACGTGATTTGCGGGACATACAGATGACTGTTCCTCCAGAACAACAAGCGGAAAAACTAGCCGAGTATCTTAGGAGAACTGGGTACAGTTCAGATATTGTTACGCAGACGCTAGGTATACCCAAGGCTGAAGTAAATGCTGCGTTGATGGCAGGTGGGTTTGATGCTACTGGAACCCCTTTACCAGAAGGTGATGTAACTGAAACAACAATACCGCCAAGCACAATAGACGTAAGCAGCATTGATTCTGACCAACCGCCAGTAGGCCCATTACCGCCATTGCCTCAAGAGACTATTGATAAGGCTAGAGCAGGTGATGAAGAGGCTCGTATTGCTGTAATAGGTGATGCAAACGACAAAGGTTTGACGGTTGGCCAGATGTCAGAAATGTATGGGGAAGATGATGACCCTAATTTTTTTGATGAGTTGCTCAGAATACTTATGGGAATGACCGACAACGCGGATGCAATTGGTATTCTTGGTCGCTCTAATTTGCCAGCAAAAGGTGCTGGTGCAAATAACACAGGAGACTCTGATGGAAGTAGTGATACTGGGAATAATAATCAGTCTGATAGTAGTACTACAAACGGTGTAAATAACAATACTGTAGGATCGGGAACTGAAACAGGGACTACGACAGGATCAGGGAATGGAAACGACTCTGGAGCAGGTGGTATTGCGATGCCTGGAACTGATGTATTTCCAGAGGGAGATGTTGTAATTGATGACCAACCCAAAGGCACAGATCAGTTTGTATCCCTCCCTCAGAGACCTGCACAAACAGGGCTTTTAGCTATGGTCACTACACCCCAGATTGTACCGGCAGTAATGTCAGAGCCAAGCAAACTGTTTGAGCCAATGTCATTTGAAATGAACAACGTATCACAATATTCAGGGCTAATACGGAGGTTGTTAGCATGACGTATTTAGACCTTATAAATAACGTCCTACGCCGATTGCGTGAGGACACAGTAGATACAGCCAATGCAACTGATTACTCGCATCTTATTGGTGATTTGGTAAATGACGCCAAGAAGATTGTAGAGAACTCGTTTGATTGGACTGCGTTGCGGGATGCCATAACTATAAGTACGGTCAGTGGGACAAGCGAATACTCAATAACTGGCAGTGGCGATCAGGCAGTAATTAAAGATGTCATGAACACAACATCACAAAAGTTCATGTATCAGCGCAGCAAGTCATACTTTAACAACGTGTACTACAACACAGCGGTGGTATCGGGATCTCCTGACTACTTTACGTTTGTAGGTACAGACTCTAGTAATGACCTCAAGGTAAAACTGTATCCTGAGCCAAATGCAGCATATTCCCTGCGTTTTGACGTTGTTGTACCGCAGGCAGATCTAAGTTCTGACTCTGACAGTCTATCGATTCCTAGTAACCCCGTAATACAACTAGCCTATGCTATGGCATTACGGGAGCGCGGTGAGACAGGTGGTCAATCAGCAGCAGAGCAGTTTGCTGTGGCGTCCACGGCTCTATCAGATGCGGTTGCGTTTGACGCTAACAGATATCCCTCGGAGCTTACCTTTCAGGTGATCTAATGGCCCAGAAACTACAAAGCATAACCATTACGGCTCCAGGCTTTGCGGGTATAAATACCCAAGATGCCCCGTTAGCGCAAGACCCTACTTTTGCGTCAGTAGCAGACAACTGCATTATTGACAAAGAAGGACGGGTTGCTGCGCGTAAAGGTTATTCGATGGTGTCTTCTAACGGCCCTGCTGTATTAGGAAGCTCTGACGGCATCGAGGCCGTACACCAGTTTAGGGACTCTGGCGGCAATACAAAGATATTTTCTGCGGGTAACAACAAAGTATTTCATGGCACATCTACCTTAACAGACGATACCCCCACTAGTTACACGATTAGTGCTAACAATTGGAAAATAGTTAACTTTGTTGACCATGCTTATTTTTTTCAAAGAGCACATGAGCCTCTTATATATGCAAATTCTGTAGGTGACATAGAAAAAATGTCAGCTCACGCACACACTACAGGAACGCCACCTCAAGCTAATGAGGTTTTAGCTGCATTTGGTAGGTTGTTTGTTGCTGATTTTGCTACTGATAAATCTACTATCTACTGGAGCGACTTATTAAATGGTCATGCGTGGTCTGGTGGCTCTACGGGTTCTATAGATATA
>CETF01067765.1_pt1 | contig 9843 bp, 7 predicted proteins | sample 326991 | NCBI WGS metagenome assembly CETF01 (sample SAMEA2622331, study PRJEB7988) | marine metagenome | biome: marine biome (ENVO:00000447); feature: surface water layer (ENVO:00002042); material: "saline water (ENVO:00002010), including plankton (ENVO:xxxxxxxx)" | depth 5 m | reverse complement strand
ACTTGGTCTCTGTAAAGGGCCGATGGAGGTTTATGAGTTAACCAACAATCAAGACCACCTTGAGCACATGATGACTGCAGAATATGCAAAAAACGAAGGTGAAAAAAAGTCAAATTCAGAAGGAAACCAAAAAATCATTTACGTTAATAGTGAAGGGGAAGACATCACATACGTATATGAACCAAGAAGTTTGCGAAGACAAAACGCACAGGATTATGACAAAGCCAACATTGTTGGTATCGCTAGCAATGACACAATGTCATATTCGAAACAATCACACGATGAGTTAGATGACTTAAGAACTTTCAATTACGTTCCAAATGATATCGCGCCAGAGCCTCTCGCTGTTCTAGAAGAAGCTAAAGCAATGCGTATTTATGTTGCTGCTTGGGAAGATAAGTCTGGAGATTTGAATATTCCAGGCTTCGTTTATGTTGAATTACAACCAAGACGCTGGGTAACAGGCCATCAAGCTCAAATGCGCCCAAGTCGAGTATTACCATTTCAAACAATAAAGAAAAGCAAAGTAACAAGCCAAAGAAAAGAAACTATGGCCAAAGGTATCGATCCGTTGAGCATTTCTAGACCTCAGCCTGAGGCTAATAAGTAAAATAGGTGTATAGCATGCTGAATAAAATCCAAGAAGCTATCGAAAAGATATTGAATCCAGATATCGAAGAAACCCAGCAGAATTTTGCTGGCCCCCTTTGGCGAAGCACCATTGAAGATCAGCAAAAGCTTCTCGGAGGTAATAAAGCCGCAGAATTAAACTGTGTAATGGAATATATTAAAGAATATCAAATGTTCTTAATGGAAGGGGGATACATTGGATTTGTTATCGCCTGCCAACCAACTAACGGGGTAAACAACGAAATAAGAACAGCCTACGAAGGCTTTCTATCTGATGAGTTTCCTCACAACACATTAATTCAACTAAGCCTAGCTGCTTTACCACGAATAGATGGCTTTCTAAATGGTTACAGGCAACTACGAGGGAAGCGGATTGGTGGTGAAGACGGTGAGCTTGCTGATGCAATGAGCGAATCAGTAATTAATTATTACTCTAAAGCAAGAAAAGAGTCTCTTGATAAAAAATCAGGTATCCGGCCAAGAGATTTTGAACATTGGATCACAGTAAAAATCCCAGTTAAAAACTTTATCCCTTCCGATAAAGAGCTCAAAGAGTTCCTAGAGATAAAAGATAGAACATATTCAATATTCGAAGGGTTAGGCTTAGCCCCATTGATTTTAAATGATGAAGAATGGCTTTCAAGAATGCAGACTTTCTTCAATCACTCACCTAATGCGCTTTGGCGAGATAAAGTAAAAATCAACAAGCTTGTCCCACTTGGTGCGCAAATATTAGAGCAGGGCGGAATAATTAACCGTGATGAATATGGTCTAGAATTTTCATCTTTAGATGAGAAGTCAAATGGATTTGCTTCAGTCATGACCCTCAAGCAAACACCCGATTACTTGAACTACGGTGATATTATAAACCTGCTAGGTGATTGGCGTTTTGGCAAGCGAACGGTTGCTTGGAACCCATATTTAATGACGCTTAACGTACAGTTACCAAGTATTCATTCGGCAAATGAAGAATTTGAGCGCCGTAACAAATGGCTAAAAAAACAAGCAAAAGGAAAAATGCTGGAGTGGGTTTCAACCTTAAAAGACCAGGCACAAGATTATTTTGCAATCGAAGATGAACTGAAAAACTCAAGATTATGTAAAATTAGCCTTGATTTAATAATCCTTGGTGAAAGTAAGAAAGAAACATTCACTGCGACTAGGAAGCTGCAGGCATTCTTCAAACGTAAAGAGTATAAGTTCAACATAGAAACAATTTTGGCGCCTAGCACTTTCTTAAACGCTTTACCTCTTGGACTTGATGATGAATATATAAAATTATCAGACCGGTTTGATGAATGGACGGCAAAAGGGGCTGTATTTTTATTACCACATAGCGCGAGTTGGAAAGGAAACACTTCACGGCCAATTCTAGAGTTTGTCACGCGCTTTGGGCAAATATTCGGTTTAGACATATTTGAAACAGATGGTTCCTTTAATGCACTTATTTGCGCTCGCTCTGGAGCTGGTAAGTCATTTTTCAATAATAAGCTAATCACTTCATATCTAGGCTCTGGTGTTAAAAGCCGGCTTGATGTGGGCAGCGATACTGACGGCGCTCAAGTGTTTGTTATTGACAAAGGCCGCTCATATGAAAACTTAGCAAGCCAGTATAAGAATGCTCAATTCATTGACTTCAATGAGAACATGAAGTTTTCACTTGATCCATTTGCAAATATTGACGACTTTTATGGCAAAGAAGGTCAAGCAGCAATGGTTCATTCCTTGCTGAAAGCAATGGCATCAGAATCAGGTGATTTAAGTGATTATCAATCTACAGAAATGCTTACAGTACTCACTGAGCTTTGGAACCTTAAAGGGAAAAGTTCATCAATCACAGACTTTTCTGAGCTGTGTGAAAAGCACCAAGATGTTGAAATAAAGAGGATAGGGCGCCAACTAAAACCATGGTGTGAAGGCGGAATTTTTGGAGACTTTTTTGGTAAGAAATACCCACCAATAAACTTCAAATCACGATTAATCGTTTGTGAGATGGATGAACTATCCTCGCAACCTCACTTATCACAATGTGTTCTGATGAGCCTTATCAACGCAGCTCAACATGCAATGTTTTTATCAGGCAACAAACAAAGAAAACTTTTCATTCTCGATGAAGCTTGGGAATACCTTAAAGACAAGCCGGGTAAAATCAATTATCTAGCCGAGTTCCTTGAAACTGGTTGGCGTCGATTCAGGAAAACACGTGCAGCTGGCATTTGTATCACACAGAGCTTACTTGATGCTTACCAAAGCCAAGCAGGGATGGCCATTGTTAACAATAGTCCATGGAAGTTTATGTTGGCCCAGGAACCGGAAGCCGTTGATAAACTCAAAGAGTTAAAAGCGTATGATGGTACAGATCAAGACTATGATTTAATGAAAAGCGTTCATACTGATAAGGGCCATTACTCAGAAATCTTAGTGAGATACGGGCAATCGAGGGAAATAGTTAAGCTTTTTGTAGATAAAGAAACTCAACTAGTTTACTCAACAGATCCAGATGACAGGGAGTTAGTAGATAAGTTTAAGTCTCAAGGTTATTCAATTAAAGAAGCTCTAGAGCTTGCAAATAAAGAGAAGGGTAGGGGGTAGTTACCTTTGTACATACACGTATATTGAAATAGTCTTAGCTTGCTCTTTCTGGTTGGACTAACACTGGTTGGACTAATAGAACTTAATTAAATCTGACAGTCAATTGTGCACTAATTGCTGACCGTGGTACTAAAAAGTTTCTGTCGGATAGACGGCACTTGTTACCAAGTGCCGCCCTCCTAAGAACCGTACGTGCAACTTTCACCGCATACGGCTCAAGCCTCCACTAAGGCAACATAATGTCACCCAGCAATGTCACAAACTTGCTACGACAGGTTGGATCCAAGTATTTCGTCCGTAATTATTGGTCTTCCTATTCCCCAGGTAATCCCGATATTTAGGATCGTACGGGGTTGACGCACTTCGGATCTTAACGTGTCTTTTGATTGGCGTTTTGTTAATTTGAGCAAGAATGAGAACTCGTATTTCATTGTTTATCATTTGATAACCATGAAATAGCCATTGACCATTTAAACCTTGAAAGTATTTACGGCCAACCCACATTCTGCTTCTACGGGTATGACGCCGCCGCGCCCACCGCCATAACGCCCAGAAGATCTGATGACCTACATAGGTAAAGGTTCGCTTTGCCACACAATGGCGATAATAATTCGCCCAACCGTGCAACTTTGGATTCATTAGTTTAATGAGATCTGTCGTTGATACAGTTGCGTGTGCTCTGATAAGTTCACGCATGTTACTTAAGAATGACAGCACGTTGCTCTTGCTTGGTTTAATAAGCAGTTTTCCTTTGTACTTTCGAAGGTTAAACCCTAAAAAGTCAAAGCCGTCATCAATATGGGTAACATGTGTTTTCTCCTCAGATAGAGTTAACCCTCTTTCCTGTAGAAACTTAACTAGTCGCGGTTTAACCTCATTAACGAGCACCTCTTTCGATGAGCCTGTAATAATGAAATCGTCCGCATAGCCAATAAAGTTTATCCTTGAGCCTGTTTGACGCGCGATTGACTTAACCTGCTTTTCCAAGCCCGCTAACGTCAGTAACATCAATGTTGGCGAGATTATTCCACCTTGAGGTGTTCCTTCATCTGTTCTGTAGAATAATCCTTTGTCGATAAACCCGCACCCTAGCCACTGTTTCAACATTCGTGTATCCATTGGAATGTTATCTATCAGCCATTGGTGGCCAATTTTATCGAAACATGCCTTGATGTCACCTTCGAGTACCCACTGCGCTGAGCTTGGTTTACACAAACACTTAAAGCATTGTGCAATGGCATCAGCCGTGCTGCGATTCGGTCGAAACCCGTAGCTATTTGGGTCGGCAATGGTTTCAGATATTGGTTCCAAGGCTAGAAGATGTAACGCTTGTTGCGCACGGTCTATCATGCACGGAATGCCTAATGGTCTGAATTTGCCGTTTTTCTTAGGGATATAGATGCGTCTGAGCGGTTTGGCTTTATAGCCTTTTCTGCTCAGTTGGTTAACTGCCGCAAGCTTTTGTGCATCAGAGTTCCAAATGACGCCATCAACACCGGCTGTTCGTTTACCTTTGTTTTGTGATACTCGTCTGACAGCAAGTAACTTTGCTGACTTCGAGTGAGTCAGTATCCATTGCAGCGCTTTCGCTTTGCCTTGTTTACCTTCTCGAATTGCCTTTGCAATGCGCATTTGAAGCTTTAACACATGTTGCTCAATAGCCGTCCAATTGATGGATTGCCATTCGCTTTTGTCTGAAGAGGCACTAACTTCAAGCGAAGTCATCATTTGCGTTTCCTCATGAATAAAGTTCTTCAAATCATCTTGCAACGGGAGACCAGTTGGAAGTGGGCTCACTTTCGTGCCAGAAACAATTCTGTATCTACATCATTACAATGCAGCATTGGCTTTTTCCAACCTCCTTTACCTGCACAACTATCGGCAATCTTCACAGATAGCTTTCCCATAGGGAGAAATACAGGCTTACCTTGTTCCGTATGTCGCGCAATATCAGGTTAGATGCCCACTATAGTGCGGAGAGCATGTCGATCACGAAAGAGCACTGTCCAATCTCTTTCCTACTCCCATTGCCGTTTGGCCACAGCGTATAAAACCACTTCCGCTGCTTCTCGTATAACGCACCTTACATGGATTCACATACGTTCATCATACTGATTCCCTAGCACTTACCCAATTGTGGTTATCAGGAAGAAACGCCTCTCACGATTTGTTTCCCGCCAAATTGGCTTTGTTACATTGTTTGGCTCGCTGCTTTATTCAGAACCATAGGGTCATCTGGTGATACAGATGGTTCACTCTTATCGCGGTGAACAGCGCTTCATACGACTTCAAGTCGCACGGACAGAAACACGTTAGAGTATTTATTCGGTAACGCCGCATTAAGGTGTGAGCGACGCTTGGCTATACTCGAGCGAAGCGAAAACGCCAAGCGTTGCGAATCACTCTTAAATGCTTTGTTAGCTGCGTTTTGAAACTGGCAAAACTTCTGCCGTTTCTGTATCGAGCATTTCTAAAACACTCTCAAAGCCATGTTTTGGCAACCAGCCTAACTTGTTCTGCGCTAACGATGAGTCATATACACGATCCAAAGTTTCGGGTAATTGCCACCCTCTTTGTCTAAAGGCAGAAGCTATCTCCGGACACCTTTGTGCGAGAACTGAGCTTGCATCGTTATACAAAGCTTCGCAATCCAAAGGGTTAAAAGGTGTTGCACCCGAGATGATAAACCGATTAAAACCACTTAAACGTTTTTCTACTGCACATAAATGAGCATTTGCTACATCACGAGCATCGATACCACGAGTTAAGCGAAACACAGCCATTAAGTCCGCGGGCTCTGGAAAACACCTAGACATTTGTAACACTGTCACCGGAAGATTGAACAGATTTGAAATTTCTTTAAGTTTGATTTCAGCTGCAATTTTGCTTTTGTGATAAATCGATTTCGGTTGAGGAATAGTTTGCTCGTTCACCCAGCCAGTAACACCTTTAGGTGTTGAAGCATAACCGTACAACGCTGTTGTACTGGTAAAAATGAAATGCTTGACGCCTGCTTTTATACCGGCCAAAGCCAGTTTCTCGGTTGCGTCTACGTTGATAGATTGAAACTCTGAATCAGGCAATAAGCCAACATGAGGAGCATGAAGGGCTGCTGTATGAATAATTACGTCGATATTTTCAAGAGCTTCATTGAGCAGCGCACTATCACGAATATCACAAATGTAATCAGCCGTTGAACAAGGTGTTTTATCAAAGCCAACTACGTCATGTGTTCGCATTAACTTGATATAGATTGCACGCCCCACTCTACCCGCTGAGCCTGTTACCAATATTCTCATTTACTACACCTTACTAATTATTGACTTCAAAGCAGCTAACGCCCCACTTATGGGCACAAATACGCAGGCTATAATACGTAGCGAAGCGAAGGGAGCCTGCGTATTTGTGTCCCAACGAGCGCCAGCGAGTGACTACAGTGGTTTGTTAGAAGACGATGTTTCTACTACCTTTGGTTGCTCAAAAGCTAAAACCGAAACACACTCGTTTAAACCAATAATTAGGTATTCCCTCGGATGATATAGCTTACCCGTAATGAAGTGTTCTCTAGTGTTTTCCAGTGCATTCCAGCCACCGTCGATTACTTCAAAACACCAACCAGTTTTTAAGTTACATTCACTCCAAAACTCGCCTAAATCACCTTCATCAAGCACTCTAAAACCATAAATAGCATCGAAATGAACTTTTATACTCCAACTCTTCGATTTAACAGCAATGTTTAAGCATTCTATGTCGAATGTAATTCTGTGAATGTCTACTGTAGAGTCTGATTCGAAATCAGTCTCTACTTTTACAACCTTAGGCTCATAAATCACCGCTAGTCTTCTAACATTTTAGTATTTATGCGACACGCAGTTTGTGTTGCATAATCGCTTGTTGGACTGAGGCGCTATCTGCTCGGTATGTCAGAGTTGGTGCTATTTATGCTATGGGAATTTGCTTTTTAGAGGCTCTAGCTAAATCAGCTAGTTTAATAAGCTTACCTATTATAATTTAAGCTTTCCCTGCATTGCTCAGCGTTTATTATCTATTTATTAAACCGAATGTTTAACCGTTAAGCAAGGATGTTTTTCTTACGCGCAGCCGCGACTAGCCTGAACAGTTAAGCAGGTTAACTCATTGATTTGATGCAGCAAGCAAGGCTACTAACTCGTTCGCGCTATTTTATTTGTCGCCATGTCTGAATTCATCACGCCAATAAATCGTAAGATACCCACTTTACATGACTGGCAAGGCCAATACGTTATTAGTCGTTCTTGCTCACCTTCGGCTTCACCGCTTTGAATGGGGTTGCTGATGCTTGAGCCTTTATTAACCCTAACTTTCGCTTACGGCACGCATTAGCTAAAAAGCCATAGTGGCGAATACGCATAAACCCTTTCGGCAATACATGTTGTAAGTAGCGCCGTAAAAAATCATCACAACTCAGTGTCATGACTTTATCGCGGTTGTTATCTGCATAGTCGCGATATTTAAAGCTCACTGACTGCTCATTCGCTGACACGAACCGCGATTCTGACATCACGCCTTTTCGGGTGTAACGCGCAAGGTAGCTCACGAGCTTTTCACTGTACGTTAAACAGGCTTTGCTATACACACACCACTTTGTTGGGGTGTATATCTTCGCGAATGAACTATCGCATTCATTGAGTTCCGCTAGCATTTTACCCCTAAAGACTGTTGATAACGCTTTTACGGGGTATAAATAGCCTTTTTCTATTTCATGCCAGTGCGCTTTATTTAGCGCCCCTGCGGGTATCAAACAATGCAAGTGGATATGCTGACTTAAGTTATGCCCCCACGTATGCAGTACGCTTGTCATGCCTAACTGACCATGCTTTTTCCGTTTCGCAAATTTACTTAGCGTTTGCCATGTCGCTTTAAATAAACACTGATATAACGCATTTGGGTTATAGTGAGCAATGATATTCAACTCATGAGGGAGCGTAAAAACAAGATGAAAATACCGACACGGTAATAAATCTTCCTGCTGTTTTTGCACCCATTTAGCCGTGGCCATGCCTTGGCAACGCGGGCAATGACGGTCTTGACAACTACACCCAATTTTTTGCGACTCCCCACAGTTATCACATTGCCATGCTTGATAACCGAGCTGACCTGTTCTACATGATTGCAGGTGCTGACAGACTCGCAGTTGTTGATAGCTCATCGTATGATGCTGCCGATAATGCTCAAGATTTGAATTTAAAATATCAGCGAAATGCAAAGCGCTCATTGTTTAGCCCAACCTGCAAGCAGATCAATGCCGCCATGACCTAACTCTGGTAACCAATGTAAATAACTTTGTGTGGTTTTAATATCACTATGCCCAAGCTGATGTTGCAGTTGATGAAGTGGCATACCTGATTCAAGTTGGTGTGTTGCATAAGCATGGCGTAGTGCATGTGGATTACAGTGTTTTAAACCACAACGCTTGTGCGTGTTTTCTCAATGGCTTCCTAAAGGTCGATGCTGACATCGGTTTATCCATTAACAATCGCGAGTAAAACATCCAACCCGTTGGGTGATACATTTTCCAGTAACAACGTAATTGATTTAGTACGCTATCTGAAACTACAACATAACGTGATTTATCCCCTTTACCTTGTTCAATCAATATGGTTTTTCGCTGTCCATCAATGTTTTGCACTTTAATATGTAGCAGCTCACCAATGCGTAAGCCACAGCCATAGCAAACTACTATTAACGTTTTTAATCGCATATCCGTACAGCTTTCTATCAGTCTTCGCATATCATCACGCGACAAATAGGTGGGTGCGTGCGACTTTGCTTTTGGCAGTGCAATATCTAAATTCAATGGCCGGTGTAAAATATGTTTAAACAAGAACCAAATGCTGTTTATCTGTACTTTTTGGCTTGATCTAGAAAGTTTGCGAATGGCAGGATCGTTAAAAAAGATATTCAACTCATCATCTGTGACTAAGTCGAGCGGTTTATTAAAGTAATGACTGAGTTTTAGTAAATGTTCACTGTAGCTTTTACATGTACTTTGCGAATAACCTCGATAGGCTATTTCAGTTTTGACTTGTTCAATGAGTGTATTCATGACTTACCTCCAAGTTATGGGATAACCCCAAGGTAAGTGTGGCTCAAATGATAAGAATAGGATCTCCGCGTAGCGGCTTAGTTCAACAGCTTATTAGTGAGACCTTGCAAGGTATGCTACCTTGTAAGGTAGGAGATTACCTATGTATAGACAAACTAATAAAGCTTCAAAAAATTATTTTAAATCATACACTAATCGAAAACTTGATATAGAACAAGAAAGCTTTGTAGAGCCACAAAACATTCCTGAACTAAGAAGAATAATCGAAATCACCGATAACGATAGTGGTGAACCCATTACTCATAAACTTGAACAGTATAAAACTGATCGGATCGATTGTTATAAAGTTTTAGTCGACGGGAAGCTTTGGGAAAAGCGTATTGGTTGGAGCAACATCTTGGCAAGAATTAGAAAAGCCCTCCCTAGATTAGCTAGGGAGTGAGTGTCCGTACTTCGCCCAAAGCCACCATCAGAGCATTCACGTTAACTCGTTTTGGGGCGTGCGACGTGAAGTCGTATGAAGCGCTGTTCACCGC
>CETF01109983.1_pt1 | contig 9913 bp, 24 predicted proteins | sample 326991 | NCBI WGS metagenome assembly CETF01 (sample SAMEA2622331, study PRJEB7988) | marine metagenome | biome: marine biome (ENVO:00000447); feature: surface water layer (ENVO:00002042); material: "saline water (ENVO:00002010), including plankton (ENVO:xxxxxxxx)" | depth 5 m | reverse complement strand
TTGCCTTGTTCATATCTCTGAAATTTTTCATATCAATATTTTATAACGATGCTTATGAGTCCTAGAAAAAATGTTATCTCAGTCCAGTCATGCTCTGGGTCTGCAGCATAATACTGCCATCCTAAAGCAAATCCTATTGAGATTCTATTGTGTATTTCTATATCCCAAGGCATTTACAAAGTTACAAAAAAATATGAGATGTTTAGAGTGTTTGGATAATATACGCATATACGACGCAGCCAGCCAAAAAAAAATCGGAAAATTTTTGCAAGCCCCCCCTGATTTTTTAACCTTTTTCTGCTGATTTTTTGCCGTTTTTTTGGGGATGTTTAAACGGCTCGTATTTGGTTTTTCCTTCCGCTCTCTTCTTCCTTCGTTTACCCTTTTCTATTGGACACGGGTAAACCTTCCCCCGTTTATACCGCGCCGACCCCCTCAAAAGAAAAATAAAATTAGGGGAAATTAAAGTTATAAGTTATTTAAAATCAGTTAGTTATAAAAAACTTTACTAACTTTTTAAAATTTATGTCGAGCGTATTAATATTTATTATATATTTGTTCAATAATTACTCTTGATTTATTCAAGATAATAGTATTCGAAAGAGGCGACTCGATAGGCAGATTAGACCCTTGAAAGCCAATGAGACAAGCAGATGAAGTTGAACTTTGACATACTGAAAAAACATAGTTTTTAAAGTAATTAAAAACAGGTTTGCGCCTGTCTAAATAGGTATTAAGCGCAAAGCGGTGCGGATGTGTTTAAACATATTTGCGCGTTACAAACTTTAAAATTAAAAATTATGAATACTTATATTAAAAATCTGGAAAAAGAAATTATAGAAATAGTGCAAGATGAAATTCTTGCAGGATACATTGAAGAGCGTGAATTTGAGGATAAAATAAGTGATAGAGTTCACGAATTTGTTGATAATCATTTAATCTATTATGCAGACCAAATTAAAGTAATTCAAGAATTACATTTATACGATTTTTCGGAAATGGATAACCCTCAAAATATCGGACAAGTTGCATATTTTGGAATACTAGATGAATTATATAATTCGGGCGAAGTATTTTTTAAACATAATTATAAATTTACTTTGGCTGATTTAGTCGACTAAGCGACTTTAAAGAGGTATTAGGCTTAGAGCGTCCCCGATATTTCGGGGGGTTTACAAACTTTAAAAATAAATAACTATGAAAAAATCTAAATTAAGTCGTGAAAATTATCTAATTGAAGCGACTGACATAATGCGTAAATCTTTATTCAAGCCGAAAGGCTATAAAGTGCCTAAGGTTGAGTTATCAATTTCGTGGGCGACTCGAGGCAATAGAAACAGAAAGGGCGACGCTAAGACGCTCGGACAATGTTTCAGGAAATTTGCTCACGCGGGTAATATAAACCAAATTGTTATTACGCCAAATTATGACGGCTCAACAATTAAGGGCTCTATTGAAATTCTCGGGACTTTGGTACACGAGTTAGTCCACGCCGTTGACGATTGCGCTTCGGGGCACGGAAAAGCTTTTAAAGATTGCGCGCTTGCTGTTGGACTTTTACCCCCAATGAGAAGCACGCCCGAAAGCGAAGAATTGAAAAAGTGGTTAAGAGAAAATATTCTTGACAAACTCGGACTTTTCCCGCACAAAAAAGTAACCCTTAACGGCACAAAAAAGCAGACGACAAGAAACATAAAAGTTGCTTGCAATTGCTGTGAATTTTCTTTCCGTACCTCAAGAAAAAATCTTGAGATGATGATAACGGATAATTGCCCAGCGTGTGATGACGGGGAAGGCTACCTATCAGTAGCATAAAAGTAAATCTGATGAGCTCTCAATGAGCGAAACTAACGGGCTGTTTAAACAGCCCTTAGTCATTTACAAATAATAAATTTTATAACTATGAAAGCAAAAGTTAATTCTTTAATTAGTCCACGAAGTGGAAGACCCGTACCAAATCAATTTGAAATTGAGACCGACAAATATTATATTTTTCAAAGCTACAATTCAATAATAGCAAAGAAAGAAAGAGGTTTTATGGGAAAGGTAATATTAGACCCAAAATATTGGGATTATTCGGCAACCACTTTAAAATATCTAAAGCAATTTTTAGGTATTTCTTTAACTAAAAAAGAGATAGAAAGCTATATAAAGCAAGGTATTTATAAAACTAAAAACTTAAATAGCTAGAGTAAATCTGACGAGTCCTAAGTGGACGAAACGGGGGTAATGTTTAAACGCCCCCGTCATTTACAAACATTAAATTTATAACTATGAATAAAACTAAATGGCACGGGCTTGAGCAACGCAAAGCCAATTACAGAACAAGAGAGTGGGTCAAGTCACTTTCTGACGCTGACGCCAAGCGTATGAATATAGACAAAGAAAAAGCAATTAAAAACTTTAATAATGGATAAATTTAAAATCAATAAATATTTAATTGAAGCCCAAGATTATTTAGCAAGTATTGATATTCAAGAATGTCAAGAAACTGAAGATTCAATTTACAGGGCTGAAAAGCTATTAGAAAAAATTCAAATAGAATTATTTTCAAATCGTTTGAGCGATTCAAAACCACATTAGGCTCAAAGCGTCCGAGTTGTTTAAACGACTCGGGGTTGTATAACTTTAAAACAAACAAATTATGAGTAATATGAGTTATTGCAGATTCGAAAATACTGCAAGCGATTTACAAGATTGCCTTGACGCTGTCGAGGAATTGATAAACTATAACGGAAAGAATAGTTATGGGGAAGCATTAAGCGAGAGCGAAAAAGAAGCGTTCGACGAGATGATTGAACTTACGGCTCAATTTAACAATTTAGCTACACGAGTGGCTGAATTGGTAGAAAGAGAGTATGAGAAATATCATTCGGAATTTGAGTAAACTCGTATCGGCGAGTATAAAAAGACATTAAGCCGATAGCGTCCACTCTGTTTAAACGGGGTGGGGTTGTATAACTTTAAACAAATATAACTATGAAATGGAATGAAAAATATGAAATAAATATTTCCAAAGAAGATTGGACTAAACTTTCTGATTCTGACAAAGAAGAATTTGCTATTAGTTTTTGGGCAGAAGAAGTCGACCAAGTTGTTGGAGACGATAATATGGTTTCAGGTTGGTTGCAAGATATTTACGAAGCGACTTTGCGTGTGCAAGACGACTCAAACGGAAGCATACCAAGTGAAATATTAAACCAAGTCCAAAGAAAAGTAAATCTTATGCACAGAGTTGGCAAAGGTATTTACGCAAAGTAAATCTGATGAGGTCTTATAGACCGAAAACAAGAGAATGTTTAAACGCTTTCTCTTGTTCATTTACTAACTTTAAAACAAACAAATTATGTATCATACAAAAGAAGAATTAATACAAGAAGAACTTGAAATTCATTTCATCTTCGATAGCTTAACTACGGCTGACGATTATGAGTTATGGTGGTTGGTAGAGACCGACCCTTTGGCAGATTCAAAGGTGTACTCTCATCCAATAGACCCCGAACATTTATACTATTACGACCACGACTTTGAAGAGAAGTGTCAAACGATAGTAAGAGCGTCCGTTCATAACCCTAGAATAAGTTTTCAAAACTATTATTTTGATGACGAAGTCGTAGAGGAATGGGTCGCAGATGAAAAGGAAGAAATTGTTAATTAGTTTAGGTTTGTAACCCGACTTTGTCGGAATAAAAGAGAGGGTGTTTAAACGCACCCTCTTTTTTTTTGTAAAATAATTTGGTTATTAAAAAGTAATTACATATCTTTATCAAAATTATTCAATAAATACTAATAATGAAACACGATATTTGGAAACTTAGAAGAGAGGCTAAGGCAGTAACTGAAAGGTCAGTTAAGACCATAGTCGTACAATATGTGTCAGCTATAACGGGTGTCGGTCAAGCTGATGTTATCAAGAACGCAGATAAGATTAAATTATCTGATATACTTGACGCTCAAATTAAAGAGCAGAGTTTGGTTTTCGATTGGGAAAGCTGGAGAGATTTACAACTTGCGTGTAAAGATACCAACTTAACTTAAGATGAAAAAAGTAAAAAATTGTTCAGTACAATGGGACGGATTAGATGTTCATGCTTGGGTAGAATATCAAGCAGAACTAGGAGAGCCTAAGAAAAATCTTTTAATAAAAGATTACGATAATTTGACCGAGAGTCAAAGAGACATACTACTTAGTATGTGTGAGGAAGCGATTGAAGAGTATGAGGATAGTATTATATCTCATATAAACGATTGTATCGCTGAGTTTGTTAGCACAAACCTTGACGCTATTGTAAAAGATTTAGTCAAAGATAAAATTTGTAGCTATGCAGATTGATTCAAAACAAATCGAAAAGCTAGTAAAAGAGATAGAGCGTTTAAACAAGCCCTCTATAAAACTTGTTGATTCTCCAAAGAGAGAAATCAGGAAGGTTGATAACCTATTGTCTATGCAAGCGTGGGCAATGGAAGAATTATGGAAAGCACTAGAAATTAATAAAAATAAAAGATGAAAGTAAAACAATATTCAAGAGAGTATTACGAGTACATAGAGGAAAAGATAGTACCCTATGAAGATACTGAGGTACAGCTTCAATATTATAAAGGAGAAATCGGTTATGATGAAGATTATGTAAAAGAACATTTAGAAAATAATAACATTAAATTAACTTAAAATGGAAAAACAATTAAAGGTAACGGGTGTACGATACTTTAAAACTCGAAGAGGGTTAGGGTATGAGTGCACGACAAATATAAAAGGATTGCTGATTTGGAATGACGGCAACGGAGGTGGCACATATTTAGATTGCGACTTTCAGAATATGAATAGAAGAGAACTCTATCAATACGAAGAGGAGTATTCGGAACTAGATTTAGAACATCTCATAAATGTATATGAGGGTGTGGATTTAATAAATAAATATATATAGTTATGGAAAGACACGACTACGATTTAAAACAAAGGGAAGATGATATGATAAACGTATTATCTGAAGATGTACACGCACGAGGTTATTCAGTAAACATAATTTTTGAATATAAAACTGAGAAGTATTTAGCGTGGGGACATTTAGAAGAAGACGGACAGCTTGGAGATTATTGGGGAGTAGATGTTCTTAATCAGGGAGAAGTTAGCTGGAAACATCCAAATAGGGATAAGCTAGAGGATATCGCACATAATTTAATGAGTGATTTTCATGTAACAAAAGATAAACTTGAATTGTAATATGGACGAAAGATTAAGTGAATTAGTATCGGATATATTTTTTGACTTTATATCTGAGATAGAAGGGTCAGAGTTATATGATGAATTTATCATACGACACAAAGACCACACGGAAAGCACCGAGCGTGCGAGCGAATTGTTTTATAAGATTGAAGATAAGATTCACGATTATACTTATGATTTGCTTTATGACAAAGAGCGTTTAAACGAACTCTAAAAGAGGGTCAGGCAGTTGATATGAAAGGGTCAACATACGAAAGACGATATAAAAATGTAATGCCTGAATCGTTCCTCTTTTTTTATTTTGTTATTCAAAAATAATTACATATCTTTGCATAAGATAATCAATGAAAAAAAATATTTGTAGCGAGTGTAGAAGTCAAAATTTAGAAGTGATACAAGAAGAGTATCACGGAGAATATGCGACCCTCACTTACAAATGTTTAGATTGTGAAACTAAAACTACTAACTATTATGACATTATTTTCAACCCCCTTCAAAACTTTATTGCGTCGAATACGCAGAAAGAAGTTACATAGAGCCTATGTGTACGATAGTATGCTGGAGCAAAGAAACCAAGCAGTACGCTTATTAATATCGATTGACCCCAACACTGATGTAGAGGTCATTAGAAGGTCTACAAGAAAGTCTTATTTAATTTGCAGAGTTCCGCAAGGAGACATATATTTACTTAAGGAAGCTAAGAAGAAGTTTTCTTTAGCTAAGAAGTACAAGAGAAGATTGCAGTTATTAAATTTTTAAAATGGAAGGGCAGATTCAAATGTATCATCATAGATTGGAAGCAGTAATTAAAAGAGTCTCTGACACTCTTGTAAAGCTAGAGAAGTTAGAGTCATCATCAGGTAATATGTCTTACGACCAAGATAGATTGCTTAAAGAAATAATCAAAGACTTAAAAGAAATTCAATGAAAGAGTATATATTTAAACAATACACCGAAAATATTTGTGCCCACTTGGGTATCAATAGTTCTGATTTGTTTGTAAAGTCAAGGGAAGCGGGAGTAGTCGACGCAAGACAACTCCTGTTCTACCTTTGTCATGACAAAAGACAAATGGGATTTACAGAGATTAAATCTTACACGGACAAAGTAGGATTGGAACAAGATGTATCAAACATCAAGTACGCAGTAGATAGTTTTAAATCTAAGCTAGAAAAAGACCCCGACCTTTTGCACATCATACAAAAGCTAGACAAGATTGAACACTAATGAATTAGAGATAGTGTTTAAACAGGCTCGCTCTGAGTATGGTAGCGTGAACATAGACGGCGACGGCTATCAAGCGTGTGTGTACTTAGGTGTTAAGATAACCAAAGACGATATGACAGGAGAAATAAAGATATACGACCCACAAAAGAGTGTCAACTATTATGTTGAGATTGATAAAGGATTGTATTCTCTATTCATCAACAAAGGGTGGGTAGGTGCTGTCATTGATATTACTCTGCAAAAGTATACTGAGAAACTTGATAGAGTAAAAGAAGGTATCTCCAATGAAATGAACGGAAACCAAAGTCCAAAGAGACTTAGGATTCTTAAGGAGACACGCGAACAAATTCTCAGAAAATATTATAAACTAACTCAAAAATTAAATAATGAAAAAAAAGAAAACATTTAAAGAAATAATGACTGAGAAATTCTTAGAAGAAGGAATTAGTCAAACATTTATTGACTCTAATATGGAGTTTATAGATGATGTAGAACCAAAAAAAACTGACAATGAAAAACCTGTATAAAGCACTCTTAAAATTTCAGGACGAAGTCCCTCAGATTGAAAAGAATACTGAGGGTTATGGCTACAAGTATGCTAAACTTGAAGACATAATTAAAACAACAAGACCTGTTCTTAAGGACAACGGGCTACTTGTTACGCAAGCGATATGTACTTGCCCTGAGTCTCAGTTACCTTCGGTAAGAACTACGCTTATACACGCAGAAAGCGGAGAGACTGACACAAGCTACACTCCTGTTGCAGAAGTAAAACTTGGGTCAATGAATATGTATCAAAGCATTGGTGCGGGTATAACTTATTATCGTAGGTACGCATTAGCGGGTATTTTAGGTATCGCACCTGACGACGACATAGACGCAAATGATGAGGTTAAACCAACGAAAACCAAGATGACTAAGGGGAACTATGCGGTCATGAAAAAGAGCGCAGAAAACCATAGGAAAAAGGGTAAGAAGTGGGAAGAGATAGTAGCTATTATGTCAGAGAATGTAATACTTGATACTAAGTTAGTTCAGGATATGAAAAAAGAAATGTATGGAAAGTAGTAAGATAATAGAGAAGTTAAAAAGCGACAAGGATTACTACGGGAAATTTGGCTCTCAGTTTCTATCCAATAGTGATATCAAAGCCTTGCGTTCTGACATCAAGTCGTTTAGAAAGCCAGTGCGTTTAAACGAAGCCTTAGAAGCGGGCAGATATTTTCATCAGCTTTTATTAGAGGAGGACAAAGCAAAGAACTTTCCAATGGTGGACGCAAAGACAAGAAACGCAAAAGAATACAAAGAGTATTTAGAAGAAAACAAAGTCGAGTTTGTTTTAAAAACCAATGAAGCTATGGCTATAAAAGACATAGCGGATTGGGTAATGGACGACAAGACTGCGTGTACTCAGTTCATCAGGGACTTATTAAATAACCCTGAGAGTTTGAGAGAGCAACCCACGATAGCTGACCTTCATGGTCATCAGTTCAAAGGGAAAGCCGACCTGATTACGAAAGATGAGTCGGGTCAATATGTTATAATAGATTTCAAAACTACATCTAGTAATCCAAGTGATTTTACTAAGTGGTCTCTTGATTCTTGGGGGTACAATTCTCAAGCCTATCTCTACAAGGAGATGTTCGGTATGAACTTTAAGTTTATATTCATTGGGAAGAAACCAAAGGAAGATAGTGAGGGAAAGATTTATTATGATGTGTGTGAAGTAACTCCGTCAGAAGATACTCTTGAAATGGGTAGGATGAGAGTTATCGAAGCCTTAGCAGAGTACGAGAAGTATTATGGCGAAGGTGCAACTGAAGATGTGCGAGCGTCGTATGTCAAAAAAGTAATTTAAATATATATATATGAGTAATCAAAGAAAGGTTATAGGAACTTTAAACATAAGTATCAACCTAGATAAGATACCAAAAGAAAAGATAGTCAAAGGAGACAAGGGAAGTTATGCTAACATGACTGCGCTTATCTTTGATAGCGACGACCAATATGGTAAGAACGCTACGGCTATGGTATCGAAAACTCCTGAAGAAAGAGAGTCTAACACGGACACTATTTATTTAGGTAATGGTTGGTACAACATCAAGAAAGAGGATACAATGCCTTTTTAATTAAATTTAATTTATAACAGGAGTGAGGAGAGTTTTTTCTTTTTCATATTAATTGGTTGTCTCCTCCTCCTTTTTTATTTACAAACAAATTGAAGAAAGAAGTAACGATATTTAAGAACATACTAGAAACTGACGCTCCCTTTCATAGAGAAGTTATGTTTATTCTAAACAGAATAAAAAACGGAAGAAACAAAGAGTTAGTTAAGAGTATAAGAGCAGAGAAAGATAAGACCAAGAGGAACGAACTGAAAAAAAAGTTACCTTCGATTTGTTTTTCAGGAACATTTAACAAGCGTGCAGACGCTTCACTGGTTACACATAGTGGATTAATATGTTTAGATTTTGACGGGTATGAGAAGAAAAAAGATTTAGCAGAAGATAAAGCGAAGTTTCAAAAAAATAAGTTTGTCTTTGCCGTGTTTGTATCTCCATCAGGAAACGGATTGAAAGTATTAGTTCAGATACCTCAAGACGCAGACAACCATAAGAAATATTTTAATGCACTTAACAAACATTTTGCTTCTCCATACTTTGATTCTACATCTAAGAATGTGTCAAGGGTTTGTTATGAAAGTTATGATAATCAATTGTATGTTAACGAAGATAGTAAGCTATGGGAAAAGTTAGAAGAAGACGAGTACGAAGAAAAGCATTTAGCACAAGGACAACCTCTTCTAAAAATTTCAGACGAAAGCAAGCTAGTAGAGATTCTAGTGAAGTGGTGGACATCTCGTTATCCCATGTCAGAGGGAAGCCGTAACAACAATGTGTATGTAATTGCACAGGCAATGAACGAGTTTGGTATAGCCAAGTCAACAGCTTTAATAATATGTAATAACTATGCAACTAGCGACTTTCCTACGAGTGAGATTGAGACTACAATAAATTCTGCGTACAGCAAGACTCAATTGTTTAACACTAAATACTATGAAGACACCGAGACGATAGATAATATTAAGCAGAGACTTAAAAGAGGCGAGCCAAAGAAGGATGTCAAAAAAGATTTAAAGAAAACAAACCTTCCTGATGAAAAGATTGATGAAGTAATCAAGAAAGCAGAAGAGGGTAAAGACGAGGAGTTTTGGACTAAGAATGAGAAGGGTGTTATAAAGATAGTACCGCTGTTGTTTAAACGCTTCCTTGAAGACAACGGATTTCATAAGTACGCACCTGAGGGAAGTAAAAGTTTTATATTTGTAAGAGTAACCAACAACCTTATAGACCATACAAGCGAGAAAGAGATTAAAGATTTCGTTCTTGACTACCTGTATCAGATTGAAGATGTGTCAATTTATAATTACTTTGCAGAGCAAACTAGGTACTTTAAGGAGGA
>CETF01006643.1_pt1 | contig 9939 bp, 22 predicted proteins | sample 326991 | NCBI WGS metagenome assembly CETF01 (sample SAMEA2622331, study PRJEB7988) | marine metagenome | biome: marine biome (ENVO:00000447); feature: surface water layer (ENVO:00002042); material: "saline water (ENVO:00002010), including plankton (ENVO:xxxxxxxx)" | depth 5 m | reverse complement strand
GTTCGCCACTTTTGTCTGCCCCACTTCTTTAGAGATAGTTGAGACTTTTTTAATGTCATTTATAACCTCCACCTGCTTTCTTATAGGCTTTGGCTAACATCTGAGCCTTACGAGCTGACCATTGTCCAGGCTTACCACCTTTACCACCAGCTTTGATACGGTTAAAAATCCGTTTTCGTAGGCTTGGCTTGGTATAGTTACCTGCTTCGTTGACTCTTGATTTTGCTTTTTTCTTTGGCATTAGTGTAAAGTGACCTCCTGTTGTGGCACAAAGTCTGTAACTTCACCCACGATAATAAGACCGTAGTGTTCTGCTAAGTTTTGTGCTTCTTTATATGTACCTGCTTTTATAAATGGCCCCAAAACAACTCTAGGGTCATCTTCTAAAAATTCAGTAGCATATATTCTATCATCCATCGACTTCGGTATATTCCCCATCATCGGCTGATAAGTCTATGGTTTCTTTTTTTGGAAGAATAAAAATCCCTCCTGTAACATTGTGATTAATGTCAAGTTTTTCTTTCTTGATAACACCAACTCTATCTAATAAAGTTTGTGCTGCTTGTAGTTTTACATTAGCTTGAGGCACGGCTTCATCGCTGTGCATTAACTCTACAAGCTTGAAAGCTGCTGAAGGTGCTTCCCTTGCAAGTACATTCGAGGCCAAATCAATAATTTCCTCTTTAAGACTGTTTATAACTTGATAGTGATTGCCTGAGTAGCCTGCGAGTTCGGCTGAGAGCTTTAAGTTACCCTTTGTATCTACTACGTGTTGCAAGAACTTCTCTTGCTTGTCAGTTAGTTTTCTGGTTGTTAAGGCACTCATGCTTATATATTATAGAGGTGCTGTCAAACTTGTCAAGTTTTTCGCCAAAATCTATTGACAAAACACTATCTCAACTGTATAATGAGGATGTGTCCGTGGGGGGTCTATATAGTCTATGAAGCCTCCCTCGACCAACAGCACCTCATGCTCGGTTGGGGGCGATTTTTTAGTCCTGCTTAACACCGAAAAGTTCCATAAAATATTTGACCACTAGCATATATACATGGCTATGGGGGTGGTCGCCTGCCCCCTGTCTCTTAGACTTTCAAGACTTGGCAGACTTTGAAGAGCTAGCCAAAGCAACAAAGAAAACCACCAAGCCCTGAGAAGTTAACAAGTCCTAGAAGACTTTAAAGACCCGAGACGTGAAAACCTGGAAGCCCTAAAGAACTTTAAAAACTCCCCAAGCTTTGCAGGTCTTCCGAGTATTTGAGGGGTCATCTGTGAGGTGTTAACAAGCTATAAAAATTAATGAGGTTTGGGGGTCTGTTAAGTTGGGGTTTTTTGTGGCCTTTTTGCTTGTTTATAACCTGTGGATAACTCTAAAAATTAAGTGATGCAGCTAAAATTGCTGTAAATCTTACTGTTAAAGGCTTTGAGGGTCTTTGAAGGTTTTACGATCCTAACTGTGGATAAGTCTTAGAAAGCTTCTAAGAAATCCAAGACAAAAAAAAGCCCCAATGAAGGGGCTTCATAGACTCGACAGCCTCAGCAGTCCTCAAGCAATTCTAAAAGCTCCTCCACCTTCTGAACGTCCTCAGGGGTTAACTGTCCCTTTGTTGGTGGAGTCATAAGATTATTAAGCCCCCATTGAATGAATGACATCTGCTCCATCGTAATGGTTGGTAAGTCGTGGGTTATTTCGTTATTTTCCATAGTGTATGAGCCTCCAAGCTCGTTTAGTTAATGAAGTATTATAAACATGATAATTGATAGACTGTCAAACAGACACAAAAAAGCCCCAATGAAGGGGCTTCTAGTTCTTGGCTGATTATCTTACCAATAGCGTTGGACTCCTTCCCAGTTATCGCCCTCCCAAGCTTCAAAGTCTTTTATAGCTTCTTCTTTTGTTGGGAATTGATAACGTTCAAAAGAGCTTTTCACTCTGTCGATTTGATAATCATGTTTTTTTAAATCTGCGAAGACCTCAACGACATAAAAGCCGTGTGTTCCTTCGCTGAGTTGTAGCCAATGCCGTTGGTGTCTAGCTCTCATTGTCTTCGTCCTCCTCTTCAATAATATATTTACTTTGACTCGTAAGCTTCCAATAATCGAACTCATCATAGCCGTAGCTTTTTTGTAATTCATACTTCGATGAATAACTAAAACCGTCTGCTTCATGTTCTGTGGTTGCTTCCGTTCCTTTGTCGAATAAGTCATATTTAAATAAATATAATGTTTTCTGATTATCTTCTAAACTATGTTTATTAGCTTCAAACTTATGTTTAGTGTCATTAACATATATATTTTTTAATACTTGCCCCTCATTTTTAAACATTTCTGAAACTTCTAAAAGTTCTTTCATGCCTCCGAGGTGTACATTATACGTGGTTTTCTTTTTTTCTTTTTCCATAGTGTTGAGCCTCCAAGCTCTTAGTTAATGATTACAATATACACTATATAGAAACTAAGTCAAATTTATTGGCTTTTAGTTGTATAGTAAAAGTTGACATGCTCCAGGTTTTTTATTATCTTAAAGACTTCATTAACTACACGGAGAAAAGACGATGAAAAAATTAAATAACGTTTTGAATGTCTCGGCTATTATTAATAGTAATGGGCGAGCAGTTGCCAATCAGTATGTAATAACTACTGAAGAGGGAACATACTTTAAAAGCTATGGGACTTTAATAGCAGGTTTTGTAGATGGTGGGCTTGTCATGGATAAAGACTTTTGGAATTATTCAAGGACGACAAGCAGACACAGAAACAATTTCACAGGCTTAGACACTAAAGAAACTAAGTCAAAAATAAAAGATGGTTCTATTAAACTCGTCAAACTAAATGCAGATAACCATTATGTTGGCTACGGATATTAAGGAGGTAGCATGAAACTTACAGAAAAACAAATATTACATATTTTAAGAAATAATCTTATTAATAAATGTAATGAGAAAGAAAAAGCCCAAGTTTATGTATATGCCTTTGGCGAAGAATTTATGGCTTCTAACGATAAAGGAGTATTAAAGACGTATAAAGAATTATAAAAACCATAGCAAAGATAACCCCCTTAATTGGGGGTTTTTTTTGTCCTCTATAAAGTCTATAAAGACGGCATAGACTATATAAATTTAAATAACTTAATATAATCTTTTTATAATTATTTATAATTTTATCTTTAAAGACTATTTACTTATTAAATTTTATATGTTTATAATCTATATAGTCTATGGCGAAATGTTAGTTTTAGTAGGGTGTCATAGTGGGAAGAGAAGTCTTTGAAGCTAGTACGTACCCACCTAACATGAGAGGAAACGATTGTAGCTAATAGTTTCGCCAAAGACTTTTTTAGGAGAACGATATGAAAAAACAATTTAGAACTGATAGTTATGTTTTCTCAGTCGACACACAAAGTGATGACGATATGAGCAGACTAGAAGAAGTCAGAAATAGTGTTAAGCTTGTCAATAAGCATTCAATTCACAAACACTATGTCAAATGCCAAGGTCGATGGGGACGAAAGAACCCACGATACAACCATAGAACTTTTACGTTTTGTCCATTAGCTGATGCTGTTAGATGGGACGTTTACATTTATACGAGGTGATAATATGAGTGGTTATCCTTACGTAAATAATTATTTAGAAGATATAGAACTACCAAAAGGCTGGGAGGATGTCAGCTATCATAATGATGCTCTTCCAAGTTGGATGACAAGTTCTAATCAACAAGTCGGCTACCATGTATGGATTGATAGTTGGGACGAGGCAGAACGAAGACGGAATGCCAAAGATATTTATGGTATTAAAGATGACGAGGTATTACCTCCAAGATTTCATGTTGTGCTTGGATATGGTGCAAGTGAAAACTTATTTATGTCTAACGATTTGTCAGAAGTTGTTGAGTGGGTTAAGAATAATCCAAAGACAAAAGAACAGTTAAAACAGACTGAGGAGGAATGCTACTAATGAGTAAAATAATAGAAAATGTTTATGCAGATTACAGACAGTCTGTTGAGTTTAATATTAAAGATGAAAATATTAAATGGGAAGATGTCAAGGATTATTCTGTGAAGTGGGACACTCTATATCTAAATATGAAAGACGGCACGATAAAAGAGTTTGACTCTTCACGTGATTGCGATGTAGATTGGAAATGGCCTGACAAGACAACAGCTTATGATACAGAAGGAGGGAAGTTAGAATGAGCCACGAAGGACATACAAGATTTTTAGAAGACAGGCTTGAGCTGGTGCAAGAAAGCCTCAGACATATACCAGGACTAGACGGCATGCGAGATGATTTGAAAGATGATTTGCTTGAGCATGTGATGTCATACGTTGAGGGCTACGAAGATGCTGGACAGGACTATCCTATCTTACAGCTTGTCATTGAATGGTTTGTTCATAAGACAGCAGATAGTATGTCAGGTGCAGATTTAAACAAGATGGCAGACGAATATCAAAAAGAAAAGATGCCAGCTCACTTTAGGTATTTAGTAGAATGAGAAAAGCTAAACAAATAATTACAATAGACCATGTGAGAAAAGCTACATCACAGGGTGTGGGTGGACGAGGCAGACGTATCAAGTGTGCAATGGCTACTATGAATAAACATAAGAAACGTAGCTACAAAAGATATAGAGGACAAGGCAGATGAAAAAATTAATAACGACCAGTAAGAGACTTGCAAAAGCAAAGAACTGGAGCATGAAAGAATTAGAAAAAGAAAATAACTTTTTGTATGTAGGCGATGTAGTAATGTGGGCTGGAGCATGGGGACATGAACCCTATAAGAAAGCCAAGGTTGAAAGCATTACTGTAGTTGAACCTGGAACAAAATACGGAGACGATGTAGAAACTTTACATTGGAACTTCGTAAGAAATAGAGAATGTATTATTGGTTTAGACAACACTCATTGGTGTTGGGGCTTTCAAGTTAAGAAGGTTGACGATGGAAAGTGAAGTGTTGAATAATATCATTGGTGTTGTGTTGCTTATTGGTGCAGGTTGGTTTGCATGGGAAAGCTGCATGATAGTAGATGAAATGAAACGTAAAAGAAGGAGAAGAAAATGAGTATTGTAAAGCAATATGTAATGTCTCTAATAGCAGTATTGTTATTAGTTGGGTTGTCTTTTGGATTGATAGTATCTTTCAATCTAATAGAACAAGATAGAAAATATTTAATCGACAGATTAGATGAACTAGATGCAAAGTATAATACGATGCAACAACAAGTGATGGAGGCCACTAATAAACAAGAGAAAGTTTTAATGTTAATGGCTGTCTATCGTGATGGTATTAATACTTTGAAAGAGCAAATGGACGACAATAACATTGAGCTTATTGAAAGTCTTAATGAATTGGTAGATAACCAAGAGATGATGGCTGACGACATAGAAGAGCTATCAGCCACAGGTGGATATGGTGTTATTACAGGAGAGTTAATGCCAATGCCAGCTAATCTTGATGAGCCAATGGACGAACCATTTACAGAAGAAGACTTTGTAATTTTTGAAGAAGAGCAATTTGAAGATGGAGAATTGATAGAGGAAGAAGTAGAGGGGCAGGAAATGGTGAGTTTACCCCCTAATGAGCCATTAATACAAGAGCCTGCCCCTGTCTTCGCATGTCCTGAAAGAGACAGAAGTGTAAACCTGGATAGGTATATACGTAGACTAGAGTTCTCTACAACAACAAGTGTTGTATTAAATTATGATGTTATTGAAGGCGAGATACAAAACATGGTCTTTACTGAGAGTAAAGGCAACACAGGAAGAAGACTATACGAAGCATTAGAAAGATACTTACTTGATAGTGCCATGATAGTAGAGCCTGAAGGTAGAGAATGTAGACTACCATTTAGAATTGTAGTGGAGTAATCATGGAAGAACAGATAGAAGTCTATGATGGTAGTGAAGAAAGATGTATATGTGGTCGGCTGCTTTCAGAAGACTATTGGAAAGACGAAGAAGATAATTGCTACGTCCACATGACAAAAGGATATTAGAATGGTAAATCAATTATATGTATGTAAAAGATATAAGGGCGAAGAAGAGCCTGATGTAAGAACTATATCAGTAGAGTTCTTCATACATCTTTACAACAACGATGAGCTACCTAGTCCAGATGACATGATAGTTATGTGTAGCGAAGAAGATATGTCTCTCGCTTTGTATGGAGAGAAAGATGTACCATTAGACTCTAAACCTTTAAATGGAGAAGGAATATGAAATTATGGATAGGACAAATAGGTAAGTTTGTTATTTACAAAAGCACAAATGCTTATGACGAGCCTTGTTATCTAGTTGATAGTGATACAGGCACAATGTATTTTGATTGTAGATGGTATAACTTAAAGACTTTATACGGTCTTTTGAGAAAACTTACATGAGCAAAGACAAGGCTGTGTTCATCACAAAAGAGATGACGTATGAGCAATACAGAAAGTTTTGTAATACAGAACATGGCCTTAATAGTTATATGGTGGAGTATGTGCAGACAGATAAAGCACATCAAAACACTTTTAAAGTTTCTGTCTTCGAGGAAGACGAAGATAAATTCAATGATTTAGTGGTTGCATTGAATTTATAATTATGTTTATAATAAATCACAAATATTTTACAGGAGAATATATATGGCAGTAGTAAGTGGTAAAGCTTATTGGGCTTCAATAACTAGCCCTAACACAACGTTTGAACCAGTCTATACAGTAGACTTGGTAGTAGATGATAAGACGGCTGATGACTTTCAGGCACGTGGATATAAAGTTAAAGAACTAACTATCAACGAAGAGCCTGTGGGTAGAGCTATCACTATCAAAAGAAAAGTAAATGGAGCTGATGGTAGAACTAGAGCAGCCCCAAAACTTTTTGATAAAGATAAAGTTCCTATGGACGAAGTAGTAGGGAATGGAAGTGAAGTCAAAGTGCAATATGCTGAGTGGGAAACCTCCAACAAGTATGGCGACTTCAAAGGGCTAGACCTACAAGCAATGCAAGTCATTGATTTAGTTCAGTATAGAAGTGGTGATGGTGATGAGCTTGGCTCAGTAGAAGGTGGCGAGGAGTTCTAATGATTGTTAAAATAGAAACAAGCGAAGGAACTCTTGAACATGATACAAATGCTATTAAGAACAAAGATAGCAGAGTTCAAGCAGAAGTCTTAGTAAGAAAAGTATCTACACTTGAAATTCTAAGAGAAGCATTACAAATAGCAAATGTAGTTCATCGTAAGAACTTGGAAGACATTTGTAGTGCATCACCTGAGTCTAAAGTAGAAGCCTCTACAAAAGACGAGTAAGTAATATGGTTGGCTACTCCATAAAAGTAGCACGGTGTTGGGGTAAGTTATATCGTAGTGTATATTTGTTCTCCATCTCTTGTCTCAACACCAATTTGGAGAACCTATGAAAGAACAAAGTAAATTTAAAAAATACCATCTACCTTGTCCTGAATGTAAAAGTTCAGATGCATTGTCAGTAAACGAAGATGGGTCAGCTAAATGTTTTAGTTGCGACAAATTCTTCCCAAAGTTTGAGCAAAACACAGATGAATTTTATACACCAGAACCAAAGTCAGCTCCCTTGTTAAACGTTCACGGAGCATCTTTTGCATCTTTAAAAGATAGATGTATTAGTTCGGAGACTGCAAAGAAGTATGGTGTTAAAGTAGTCTATGATAGTCAGGGCGAGATAGCTCAACATATATATCCTTATTATATAAAGCATGAGCTGACAGCAAATAAAATAAGATATACAAGAGATAAAAAGTTTTTATGCCAAGGCCAAATACAAGGCACAGGATTATTTGGTCAGCATCTATTTAAAGAAGGTGGAAAGTTTCTAACCATAACTGAAGGGGAAGTAGATGCCATGTCTGCTTATGAACTAATGGGTTCTAAGTGGGCATGTGTATCAATCAAGAGAGGAGCTGCCTCAGCAATAAGAGATATAAAAGAAAACTTAGAATATGTAGAAAGTTTTGAGAACATAGTGATATGTTTTGATGGCGACACTCCAGGTGTCAAAGCATCGAAAGAAGTTGCCTCCATTCTTAAACCTGGTAAAGCTAAGATAATGACTTTACCAAATGGATTTAAGGATGCTAATGATATGCTCAAGCAGAAAAAGTTTGAGCAATTCGTTAGAGCATGGTGGGATGCACAAGTCTTTACTCCTTCAGGTATCATAAGAGTATCTGAAAAGAAAGAACAATTCTTTCAGAGAGAAAAGAAAGAGTGTGTCCCTTATCCATGGCAAGGACTCAACAATAAACTATATGGCTTACGACAAGGTGAGCTGCTTACATTAACAGGAGGAACTGGTCTTGGTAAGTCAAGTGTAACGAGAGAGTTAGAGCATTGGTTAATTAGAGAGACAGTAGATAACGTAGGCATTATAGCCTTGGAAGAAGATTGGAGAAGAACAGTTGATGGTGTGTTATCTATTGAAGCTAATGCTAGAATATACATAGACCAAATCCGAGATGAGTTTGATAGAACTACATTGGAGGAAATGTATGATAGAACTTTTAACACAGACAGAGTATTTGTCCATGCTCACTTTGGCACTAATGATATTGAGTCTATTTTTTCAAAACTTAGATATTTAATAATAGGGTGTGATTGTAAGTGGGTAGTGGTAGACCATCTACACATGTTAGTTAGTGCTGTCCATGAAGGAGATGAAAGACGAGCAATAGACTCTATTATGACTAGATTAAGAAGCATGGTTGAAGAGACAGGAGCAGGTATAATCTTAGTGTCCCATCTTAGAAGAGTAGACGGCAACAAAGGACATGAAAACGGTATAGAAGTTTCTCTATCACATCTTAGAGGCTCTAACAGTATCGGACAACTATCTGATTGTGTAATTGCTTTAGAAAGAAATCAACAAAGCGATGATGAATTAGTCTCTAGAACAACAAGACTTAGAATACTTAAGTCAAGATATACAGGAGACGTAGGGCTAGCAACTAATTTAATATACGATGTTGAGACAGGCAGACTGCATGAGCAAGACCTATCAGAACTAGAACCAGATGAGCAGGAGCTGCTGTTGTGAAAGTCCTCAGCCTATTCGATGGAATGAGCTGTGGTCGTATTGCCCTTGACCAATTAAATATACCAATAGATACTTATTATGCAAGTGAGATAGATAAGTATGCCATACAAGTAACACAAGCTAACTATCCTGATACAATACAAGTCGGAGATATTTGTAATTTAGACCCTAAAGATTATCAAGATGTTGACCTTATATTTGCAGGTTCACCATGTCAAGGTTTTTCTTTTGCAGGTAAACAGTTAGCATTTGATGACCCAAGAAGTGCTTTATTTTTTGAGTTTGTAAGACTTCTTAAAGCCATCAAACCAAAGTATTTTTTATTAGAAAATGTAAGAATGAAGAAAGAGTTTTTAGATATAATATCTGAACAAGTATCTGAGTGCTATCCTGAAATACCTTTTGGTATAGAACCAATACTAATTAATTCTGCATTAGTCTCAGCACAGTCAAGACAAAGATACTATTGGACTAACATACCTGGAGTCAATCAGCCAGATGATAGAGGCTTCGTGTTAAGAGATATTTTAGAAACAGAACCAAACAATTACACAATCATGTCTGATAAATTTGTTGCAAGAAACGGCAATAGAAATTGCATGATAGATAAAAATAAAAAGAAAGCCAGCAATCTATCTGCTATGGAATATGTTAAAAATGGTAGACAAGGAGACTATCTTGCATGTGATAAAAAAGGAACACCCCAGCAGGTTGGAGTAGCCGTAGATATAAATGGCCACGATATACTCAAAAGAGTTTACAGTCCTGATGGTAAATCTCCTACATTAAATAGTATGAACGGAGGTAATCGACAACCAAAGGTTGTTAAAGGAGGTGCTTTTAGAGCTAGGTCAATAGATAAAGATGGTAATAGAGTTGCATGGAAAGAA
>CETF01031600.1_pt1 | contig 9943 bp, 3 predicted proteins | sample 326991 | NCBI WGS metagenome assembly CETF01 (sample SAMEA2622331, study PRJEB7988) | marine metagenome | biome: marine biome (ENVO:00000447); feature: surface water layer (ENVO:00002042); material: "saline water (ENVO:00002010), including plankton (ENVO:xxxxxxxx)" | depth 5 m | reverse complement strand
CGGGCGGATTTAAACTATCCGTAAAAAGCATTTCAACAGGTGAACAACCTTCTGCAATTTGTTGAGGTAAATTTATTGTTGGGTAATCATAAACATTTACTGTAACGGAGTCAGAGCGAACTGCACCACAACGGTCAACAACGGTTAAAATATAGGTTTGTGTATTCTGAGGGCTTACTTGAAAGGAACTTAATCCGTTGCCGCCTCTATTCCAACTGTAAGTATACGGTCCTAAAGTTCCATTGTGTGTTGCCGAAATTGTTGTTGATTCACCTCTACAGACATCACCGGATTTTTCTACCTTTAATGTGTCTGTATTTAAGTTTCTAACATAAATTGTTACTGAGTCTCTGTTACCTCTACAACCTTTTGAATCTGTAACTTCTACAGAATAGGTAGTGGTTGAATTAATAGAGATATTCTTTGATTGTCCGCTTCCTAAGCCATTTGACCAATTATAAGTGTAGTTCCCATTTCCTCCACTTGCAGTTGCTGATATAGTGTAGTTACTGCCGGCACAAATAGTGTCATTTCCACTCGCGCTCAGTGTTATAGGGTCTGGCTCAGTTATGTTGAAAATACTGTCAATTCTACAACCATTGTTGTCCGTTATTGTTAGCCCATAGTTTCCTTTACTTAAGCCTGCGGTTGAAGAGTCTGTCGTATTTGTTGACCAATTGTAGGTATATGGTCTTGTTCCTCCGGTCGGACTTACGCTTATTTGTCCATCATTTCCATTGTAACAAGATACCGGACGAATAGTAGCATTTAAACTTAATGGGTTGGGCTCATTTATAATTGCTATAGCCGTGTTTGTACATCCATTTGCATCAGTTACTGTTACTGTGTAATTTCCTTCGCTGAGGTTATTTTCTGCAGCAGAGGAATTATTAGAAGGCCATAAATAGCTGTAAGGAGCAGTTCCTCCATTGGCTGAAGCTACAGCAAAGCCATCGCTTCCTCCAAAACAACTAACGTCGGTACTTAAATTAATATTGGCAAATAACTGACTTGGTTGACTTATTTGAACACTAACGGTATCTGAACAACCATTTGCATCGCTGATGGTTACTCTGTAATTTCCTTGATTTAAGTTGCTAATGGTTGAGCTGCTTTCATTTGTAGACCAATTGTATGTATATGGAGCAGTTCCTCCATTAGCAGTAGCTGTAGCAGAACCGTCACTGCCACCAAAGCAGGAGACATTTGTAAAGCTACTCATGTTTGCAACAAGTTGATTAGGTTGATTGATGGTGACCATAGAAATATCTGTACAACCATTTGCATCGGTAACGGTAACAATATAGCTTCCTTGAGCTAGGTTGTTTTCAGTAGCATTTGTTCCGCTTGAAGGCCAGCTGTATGTATAAGGAGAGGTGCCTCCGTTAGCTAAAGCAGTAGCAGAACCATCACTTCCGCCAAAGCAAGAAACATCAGTAGAACTGCCGATTGAAGCAATCAATTGAGTGGGCTCGTTGATCGTGACCAATGAAGTGTCTGTACAACCATTTGCATCGGTAACGGTAACAATATAACTGCCTTGAGCTAAGTTGTTTTCAGTAGCATTTGTTCCGTTTGACGGCCAACTGAAAGTGTAAGGTGAAGTTCCTCCTGTAGCCGAAGCAGTGGCAGAACCATCACTTCCTCCAAAACAGGAGGCGTCGCTTGATGCACTAATTGAAGCAACTAATGCTTGTGGTTCCGTGATTGTTGCAGTAATTGTATCCGTACAGCCATTATTGTCTGTTACAGTAACTGTATAACTACCTACTGAAAGGCTATCAGCGATTGCAGTGTTTTGATTTCCTGCATTAGCATCCCACAAATAGGTGAAAGGAGGACTTCCATTAGTAACAGTAACGGTTGACGTTCCATCACTCCCTCCAAGGCAAGAAACATTTGTTGAATTTAGACTAAGCGAAGCATCAAATGAAGCAAATTGGATGTTAATAGTATCAGTCGCTGCAGGACATGTCCCATTACCCGTTGTAGTTAAGTAAAGTTGAATGGAGCCTGAGTTTATTTCAGTTTGAGTAGGTGTGTAAGTGGTATTTAGAGAAGTGTCTGTTGGTGAGAAAGTTCCATTTCCTCCGCTCCAAATTCCACCGGCAGCTGCCGTAACCAATCCATTTAGTTGGATAGGTAAATTTTGCAAACAGACTGTTTGATCTGTTCCTGCATCAGCGGTAATGGGGTTTAAAAACTCTGTTACTGTAACTGTATCATAGGTTGGAGGACAACCGGTATTGTCTGAAAGGGTGACGTAATAGGTGCCCACGCCAACTTGTATGGAGTCAGTAGTTTCATTGGTACTCCAACTAATATTGTAAGGTGGTGCTCCGCCGGAAGCATCTGCTCGAATCCAAGTGTTAGATTGTCCAAAACAAACGGTTGGGTTTTCAGGCAGAATATCCACATTTAAGGTGCTGTAAAAATTTACTCTAACTGTATCGCAATACGGAGAAGCTTCGCAGCCTCCTAAAGGGACACCACATACTTCAAAGTCAATGTAGGGTGGGTAACCATTTCCGCCTGTTACAATGGTGGTTGGACAGTCGAATTTACAACTTAAACTTGTATCATAGCTGCCTCTTGCACCGGGAAAAACAGAAGTCCATACAATCGAAGTGTCTTCAAAACCACTTGAAGTAAGCGTATCAATACAACCATCGCTTACTGCTAAATCCGGCCCGGCATCTGGCTCTGAAATCGATTGAATACAGTATAAGTTAGAATTATTCCCCGGTTTACAAAATGTGATGTTGTGAGGTCCCGGACCACTTAAACAAAGCACATTTCCAACTGCAGTTTGTGGACCACAGTCTACTTGATAAAAAAGTGCACCGCTTGGCAGAGCTCCATCACAAACATCGAAAATAATCCCTTGAGCGGCAGAGTCTAGAGTAAGAGAGAATTCTACACAGTTGCCCGAAGGTCCACAACAAGTATCTTGTCTTACAATCCAAGAACTCACCCAAGCAGAATCCGGATTTCCACTTAAATCAACGATAAAACTTGGAGTGCTAGGACCACATTGAGAAATGCTTTGATTGCTTAAAAACAGAAGTATAGTTGAAAGTAATATCGATAAAAGAAGACTTTTTTTCTTCAGATTTAAAAGCCATTTTGTTGCTACCATCTTCTAGTTATGCTTGGTTGATTAAAGTCCTACGATATTGCTAAAATAAGGTTTTAAGGCGACTTTACTACTTTTTCAAAACGCTCAAGCATTTTATCATTTATATCCAAATGAGTTACCAAGCGAATTTTTTGCTCGCCCATTGCACCAACTAAAATGTTTTGTTCTTTCATCTTTTGGATAAATTCATCTGTTGGAAATGATGTGTTTAATTTAAAGATTAAGATGTTACTTTGAGGTTTAGTAACTTCTTCAACAAAGGCACATTTTTCCATAATTTGAGCAAGGAATTTTGCTTTTTGGTGGTCTACTTTAAGTCGTTCAATGTTATTATCCAAAGCAAAAATTCCTGCAGCGGCTAAATAACCGGCTTGTCGCATACCGCCGCCCATAATTTTGCGAATTCTCCTAGCTTGTTTTATAAACTTTGTTGAACCAATTAACAAGGAGCCCACAGGACAACCTAGTCCTTTTGACAAACAGAGCGAAATACTGTCAAAGTATTGACCGATTTTTTTTTCGGAAGTGTTTGTTTCTATTAATGCATTATACAATCTAGCTCCATCGAGGTGAAGCGGAAGATTGTTTTCTTTGCAAAACTGACTGATTCGCTTGATTTCATTAAAGTCCCAAATTGTCCCACCGGCTTTGTTGCAAGTGTTTTCTATTGCTACTAATTGAGTGGGCGGAAAGTGAACATCGTCCGCATTGATTTCTGCCTTTAATTGCTCTACCGTAAACTGACCTTTATCGCCTTTAATTAGTCGACTGGACAAACCGGAGTTAAAGGCTATACCACCTCCTTCATATCGGTAGACATGAGCAGATTCTTCACAAATGACCTCTCCCGGAGCATTGGTGTGTACCTTTATGGCTATCTGGTTAGTCATGGTGCCGGAAGGACAAAATAGTGCCGCCTCATGTCCAAAAATACTTGCTACTTTTTCCTCTAATTCAATAACTGTAAGGTCGTCTCCCCATACATCATCACCAACTTTAGCTTCAAACATAGCTTGCAACATTTCTTTAGTTGGTTTTGTAACCGTATCACTTCTTAAGTCAATTAACATAAATACCTTAGTGTTTGTGTAACTTTGTCGCTTTTAATTGTAAAATTAAGATTCTAATGAATCTCCCAAGTATAAGTGTTTTTTTAATTGTCGTTTTTACAACTCTTTCTTCCTCTATAGTTGCACAAGAAGAAGAAGATAAATACGGTAGAGACTTAGACGAACTGACTTTAAAAAAGAGAGGTCCTAATAAAGATTATTACAATCATTTATTTATTGGCTATGGCTTTATTGTAGGAGAAAGCGAGTCGGACTCTACACAAATTTTATCGCCCAAATCTTCTGCTTTTATGTTGGGCTATCTGTGGAAGTGGAGAATTACTAAATGGTACGAATTGGGCTTTGATGTTCTATATCATTACAATGCATTTCACTTAAAGCAAGATAGTTTAAAAAATATACCAACTACCGTATTGCACAAAAGAGAAAAGTTAGTTTATAACAATATTCAGATTGCTCCCTTTCAGCGGTTTAAATTTAAAAATAAACATCATTCCGCAGGTATATTTTTAGACTTGGGTATTTATGCCGGTTATAACTATAGAGTAAAGCATCAAACGGTAGAGAGAAACAATACGCCCGGAGCTGGTAAGACCAAAACTGTAAATACACAGTTGAGCTTTACCGAAGACTTTAATTACGGATTATTAGCTAGAATTGGCTTTAATAGAGTCGTTTTTTACGGGCGTTACCGTTGGTCAAATTTATTTACTGAAAAAAGTGGTTTTTCGGAACTTCCAAGATATGAAGTGGGAGTTAGATTTGGTTTGCATCAGTAATAATAGTTTTACGACAGGTTTTGAACAAGCTGTTATCTGATAAGTATCTTTGAATAAAATGTTTTGCTATAAGGTGTCTTTTGCTATAAGGTGTCCGCTATGGCTCTACAATAATGATTTTTGTAGTAAAATTAAATTACTATAAAGCGGGAAATCCATCAAAGGAAATCCCGCTTTTAAAATATCATTATCAGACACTACTAATTAATAACAATTTTTCCGGTTTTAACGATAGTTCCATTTCTCTTTAATTGATACATGAAAACTCCATTTGTTAATGCACTTACATCAAGAAGCTGTTTATTCACCTCATTATTTAATTGATTGCACTTTACTTCTTTCCCTAGCATATCGTAAAAGCAAATTGAAGCATTTTCTCCCTCAATTTGCCATTCTAAAACGACGATTTCACTTGCAGGATTAGGGTATAATTTTATATTCCGGTGTTCATCCGATGGAGCTAAAACTTTTTTTCTTCTAGAATAAAATTGAGACGAGTCCATTTGCACATTCTCACACTCATTAATGAAGCCATAAAACCCAAGCTGACCTAAAATGTTACGTGCTTGATAAACAGCGTAACCACTCTCATAAGGACACTCATTAGCTAATACTTCTAAGCGGCTTATTTCTTGATTGTTAAGTCCATTGTGTTTTTTTGCTTTCATCGACATACGAATCGTAAATTTTAAGTTTCTATCTAATGGATTAGAGGCTGAAATGTTTTTCACTAAAGTATCGCTTTGCATCATTTTTTGTGCAGAGACAAGTTGACCGAGAGAAGTCAAAGCAATACTATCATAGTAATGTTGGAACTTTGGAATTGAGTGTATGCTAGTGTCTTTTATGTAATTAAAATACCCTAATTGTTGTTCAAACTTAACTCTGCTTGCATTGGGGATAGTTTTTGATCTAGCTATTAAACGATCGTGCCATTCATTTTTTATTTTCAATGACTTTAATTGATTATTTGCTAATTGATTTTTTTTGTTTGTCTTCGAATTAGATGAAGGAAATGGGGAACAAGGACCAGGAGTAAGATATAGGTTTATATCAGTCATGTTTAATAGTGTACTGGATGTGTCAACAAAAAGTCGACTTGGGTTATATGCAGATTGTGTTAAATACAAATCTGATTTTGTACCATCTGTATTCTTTACACAAGCAATGTGAAACCCATAATTTGGATTTGACTTTTCCCAAAAAATTGAATTTCCACGAAGAGTATAAGCAGTATCATTTCCATACAATACTGAGTCACCAACAATTCCAATTTCACCATAGTTCTGCAATATAAAATCATTAAAATTATCTATTAATGAAATAGCATAGAATGATGGATCAGGACGATACCCTGATGCATTTACCCCTGAAAACCGCATTCCTTGACCCATATTTAAAATTGAATCACAAGTCATTTCGAATCCATTACTATTTTCAAAAACAATTCCTTCAATATTAAAGTTTGGGATACCGGTAAACTGGTTTTGTATCTTAGTATTAGTAATAACTGCTGCAGATCCGGAAACTTTTACAGCAAAACCGGGGACATTGGGCAAGTCGCAAGGAGGGTTAAAGCAAGGACAAGGCTGAAACGGGTCTGAACAATAATTTAATGGGGGGACGTATTCAAAAATATTTTTTATTTCACTATCCCACAAGTGAAAAGATGCATTAATAATATGGACTCCTTTATTGATTCTGCTTATTTTATTAGAGCGCAAATCTGTATAAACATAGGAGGTTGCCAAGTTGCTGTTATCAACTAAAACTCCAATACTTCCATAATTAGCCTGGCCTATAATAGTATTATTAAACATCTCAATACCTCTAGAATTTGTTGTATTTGTATTATAAAATAAAATACCTTGACCAACATCAATTAATCGATTCCTTACTATATCTATTTTAACATTACCACCTCCTCCATTTAGATTATTGTTACTTGACGAAAGAAAGGTACAGCCGGGTATTGCCGGAAATGTTTGCCAGCCAGTAATGCCGGGACTAGCATTCATATAATTATAATCAACTACTAACTCCATTTGGTTAGAAGTAGAAATTGCCTGTTTTATAGATTTAAAAGTATTCTTATAAATTAAAAACTTAGGTAATGTGTCATTTATATTAGTCCTCCCATGTAGTTTTATAGCTGTTTGATTATAAGTGGGATCTCCCGGATAGTTTATGCCTCCACTATTATCATAAAAACCATCAAAACTGTTATACTCAACAATCACATCTCCTTTCACAACATTTACTCCTCCTGCTGAACCGAAAATGCGATTGGAAGAAAGTTTTGGTCGAGAAGCATTTGAACTGTATAAATTATTTAACTCAATAGCATGTTGGGGATAATAATACCCCCCACTACCATTACTTAAAGGTTCATCACATCGAAAATAATTCCAATCCACATCAAATATGTTTGGTGTTGTTGTTCCGTTGCCGTTGTAGGTAACTCCTTTGGCATTTTGGTAAAAATGCACTTTATTCATAACTATACCCGCTCCATTGGTCAATTGTATGCCTGCATTGGAGTTCTTAAAGGTGTCCAGATCATTAATTTGTACAACCGCACCGCTATCTACATATATGCCATCCCAACGGCCTTGGCAGGTTTTGATAAAACTTACCCAGGGTTGCCCGTTAAAATGTAATTTGGCGCCATTGCTCACTATAATTTTAGCTCCTTCTTCCATCCACAGTTTGCAGGAGTTTAAGGTCCAGTTGTGGTTAACCTCAAACTCGCCTTCGATCACAAAGGTTTTGCCGTTAGATTCATAGTCTCCCGTTGAAATATTTTGATCAATACTTGGGAGATTGTTATACCCCCAACTAACATCTTCCCCATCCGGTAGTACATCATAATCACTGCTCACTGTTACCTGGTCGGCGCCGCCGCAAGAAGTCCCCGGTACATCTATCCACAAGGTGTAAGTGCCGGCATTGTTTAAGGGGTCTACCGTTGGATAAGGGAAGTTGGGTATGCTCAGGCCTGTGCCGGGCGACCAATTGTAATTGGCAAAAGGGATCAAACAATCCGGCCCGATTACCACATCGTTCCCTCCGCAATAGGTAATGGTTTTGTCATCTCCCGCATCAAGATCGCTGATGTTGACCAGGCTTACGTCGTCTACATGAACAAAACGGTGATTCGGGCTTGATGGAGGCAAAGTAGGCGTATGGGCAAAAATCAAGAGACGGTCGTAATTGTCATCTGCCCGAACACAGAAAGTGTACTCCGTAAATGTTGAATTGATTTGATTTTTTGTAACAACGCCAACTTGCTGGCGATTGTTATTGATCATTGATAAGTATTTTTCTTTTGGTAAGATCAAGCTGTCCAGTTCGCTTTCTTTAATCAACCATACGCGGACTGAATCAGGGTTGCCGTAGTTGGTTAATGGAGAAGACTGCAATTTAAAGCGGAATGAATATTCTTTGTTTGCACTTACATTTACTCCAGTGTGTATACCTTCGGTATATGCTCCATAACCATTATACACCGTACTGTAGAGTCCGGCATAAGGATTGCTCAATAATGGCCCGCTATTAAAATGCGAACCGTTACGGTAAATTAATTGTGGATTTGGTGCTGCAACTTTCCAATGGCAAACTTCATTGTATTCAAAAGCATTGTATATATTAGGTGCACTAACCAGCCAGTCAGAAAAATCACCGTTCTTTACCATTTCATAGCAATTTGGAATGCCTACCGGACAGCTAGCAACCAATTGAGGAGGGTCTATTTTTATTTTAAAAGGCATCTCTTCTTCGATGTCTCCGGCTCTTTTTAAGTGCAGTAAATAATTCCCCTCTAATTGGTAGTTGGTGTAGGATAAGTAATTTGCATAATCTTGTAAGTTAGCAGAAAGACTGTCCAATAAGATCAGGTTTTCACAATCCTCAATAAAGTATAGTTCCAGACGGTTAATTTTTACATTTTGCTCACTCATTTCGCCTTGCAATACGCTTATTATTAAGCTGTCGTTATCGGCGACAAATTCAATGTAATAGCTTTCCTGATCCACTAAAAAAGTAAAGTCTTGCTCGTAGTCTTCTAAAAATGTAGCCGTTTCACAACTGTTTGCCATTTCATCGTCACCATCACCGTCACCGGCTTTGGCAATTGAAACGGTAGTACCGTAAAGCAGAAAAAACAATAAAAAAGTTTTCCAAGCGGTAGTATCTCCTAAGGTTTTCATAATATATAAAGTTTAAAAGTTTCCAACACAATATTCAAAAAAGATAAATGATCCATCACATTGTCCATCAATGAATAAAAACTGAGGCAAATGTATAAAAAATTTAATATGAGCCAAATGCGATAAGTGAAATAATATTTACTTATACGATAAAATTATTTCGAATATGGAAATTATTGTATTTTAAGCAAGCGGAAGGAAGCTTTTTGTCCGGCTGTATTTTCTACTTCTAAGAGATACATGCCGACAGGCAAATGCCCGATGGCAAATTCATGCAAATCGTTTGTTCTTCTACGCTCAAAGGATACTAACTTTCCGCTTAGATTGTATAAACGAAAATGGTTAAGTGGTTTTGAACCACTGTAAGCAACATAAAAACGTTCCTTGGCCGGGTTGGGGTAGAGCTTAATTTGAGTTTTTAAGGTATTTTCTTTTAAACCAATAGTAGTATCTTTGGCTTGTACGCTTATTTTGTCAATAAAATAATAAGAGCCTTTTAAATAAAAAACTGAATTTCCTCCATTGCCCACATTGGTAATCGTATTTTGAGAATTATCCTTAAAGCAACCGATCACTATCGTTTTTTCTCCGCCCAAAGCGGTATAGGTATAATGGAATTTCTCCCAGCCTGCTTTATTGGTGGCATTCCAAGCCGTATCGGAAGCATAAGCCGGGCTTAGGCGGCGTAATGCATTGCCCGAATCATCAGGGAGTAAATTTTTCCGGAAAGCCACCTGGATATCTTCT
>CETF01067656.1_pt1 | contig 9974 bp, 6 predicted proteins | sample 326991 | NCBI WGS metagenome assembly CETF01 (sample SAMEA2622331, study PRJEB7988) | marine metagenome | biome: marine biome (ENVO:00000447); feature: surface water layer (ENVO:00002042); material: "saline water (ENVO:00002010), including plankton (ENVO:xxxxxxxx)" | depth 5 m | reverse complement strand
CCCTGCCACAAGCCCCCACAAAGTGTTATAAAAAAAGCACCAAGAAAGCTGAACAATACTGGGAGGCGTTTAATTATCCTAAAGAGCTTTCTAGGGTACAGAGCATTTTCCAATGGAATGAGATGCCTGCTCCTTTTAAAAACAAATGGGTAGATTATATAGAAGAAGAGTTTGATAGGAGAGAAGCAGGCTTTTGGTTTATGAATAATGGTGTGTCTACTTATATTACAGGCAGTCATTACACCTATTTGCAATGGACAAAAATAGACATAGGGCATCCAGACTTTAGAGAAGCCAATAGGTTATTTTATATTTTCTGGGAAGCATGCAAAGCAGACAAGCGATGTTTTGGAATGTGTTATTTAAAAATCAGGCGTTCAGGTTTTTCGTTTATGGGATCTTCAGAAGCTGTAAACAACGCTACTTTAGCTAAAGATTCACGCATAGGAATTTTATCTAAAACTGGTGCTGATGCTAAGAAGATGTTTACTGATAAGGTTGTGCCTATATCTAACAACTATCCTTTCTTTTTTAAGCCTGTTCAAGATGGTATGGATAGGCCTAAGACAGAGTTAGCGTATCGTGTTCCTGCTAGTAAGATTACTAAAAAGAATATGTATGAAGTAGCTTCTACTCAAATAGATGGTCTAGACACCACTATAGATTGGAAGAACACAGATGAAAACTCATACGATGGAGAAAAGCTTTTATTGTTAGTACATGACGAAAGTGGCAAGTGGATTAGACCTAACAATATTCTAAGCAACTGGCGAGTTACTAAAACTTGTCTCAGGTTGGGTAATAAGATTATAGGCAAGTGTATGATGGGTTCAACCTGTAATGCCTTAGAGAAAGGAGGAGACAATTTCAAGAAACTTTATTTTGACTCTAGCTTAGAGAATAGAAATAAAAATGGACAAACTAAAACAGGTTTGTATAATTTATTTATTCCTATGGAATGGAATATGGAAGGGTTTATTGACAGGTATGGAATGCCTGTATTAGAAAATCCTGAAACTGAAATCTTAGGAGTAGACAATGAGTTAATATATCAAGGTGCTATTGATTATTGGGAAAACGAGGTTTCCTCTTTGAAGCACGACTCAGATGCTTTAAATGAATTTTATAGACAATTTCCTAGAACAGAATCTCACGCTTTTAGAGATGAAAGCAAGGCCTCATTGTTCAACCTTACAAAAATCTATCAACAAATAGATTACAATGATTCTTTAATACCTGAGCATTTTTTAACTAGAGGGAGATTCTTTTGGGAGAATGGAATTAAAGACAGCAGGGTTATTTGGACTCCTGATGTTAAAGGAAGATTTTTAATTAGCTGGACACCACGCAGTAATCTTCAAAACAGCATTTATGAAAAAAATGGCACAAAGTATCCTGGCAATGAACACTTAGGATCGTTTGGTTGTGATAGCTACGACATCTCAGGCACAGTGGGTGGTGGTGGTTCAAATGGTGCGTTGCATGGTATGACTAAGTTTCACATGGAAGATGCGCCTACCAATCAATTCTTTTTGCAGTATGTTGCTAGGCCTCAAACAGCAGAGATATTTTTTGAAGAGGTATTAATGGCTTGTGTGTTTTATGGCATGCCTATTTTGGTAGAGAACAATAAGCCTAGGCTTTTATATCATTTTAAAAACAGAGGTTATAGGGGTTTTTGCATGAACAGGCCAGACAAACATAAAAACAAACTTTCTGCTACTGAAAAAGAACTAGGTGGTATTCCTAACAGTTCAGAAGATATAAAGCAAGCCCATGCAGCAGCGATTGAAAGTTATATAGAAAAACATGTAGGTTTAGATTTAGATGGTTCATTTCGAGAATCAGACCAGATGGGAGAGATGTATTTCACACGAACACTAGAAGATTGGGCAAGATTTAATATTAACAACAGAACGAAATTTGACGCAAGTATAAGCTCTGGATTAGCTATAATGGCTAACCAAAAACACCTGTATCAACCACAGGTTCAAAAACAGTCAAAAATAAGGCTTAACTTTGCAAGATATAGCAATAAAGGTATTACCAGTGAATTAATAAGATAATGGAACAAGTAAGCATTCAAATAACACCCAATGGGTTTCCCAGTCAATATGTCTCTGACTCACAAAAGAAGACACTAGAATATGGTTTGCAGATTGGTCAGGCTATTCAATATGAATGGTTTAGAAAAGATGGAAATCAATGTCGTTTTTATAATCAATGGAATGAGTTCAATAGGCGCAGGGTTTATGCTCGTGGCGAACAGTCTATTGCTAAATACAAAAACGAGTTGGCGATAGATGGGGACTTATCATACTTAAACTTAGATTGGACTCCAGTTCCTATACTTCCTAAGTTTGTAGATATTGTTGTTAATGGAATGACAGATAGATTGTTTGGTGTTAAGTGTGAAGCTCAAGACGCTTTGTCTGCTGAGAACAAGAATGCTTTTCAAGACAACGTAGAGAGGCAAATGGTTTCCAAAGACTTTTTATCGCAAGTAGGAGAAACATTTGGTGTTAATACCTTTACCATGAATCCTGATGATTTGCCTAATGACGATGAAGAGCTGGAGCTGTATATGCAAATGAAATACAAACCTGCCATTGAGATTGCTGAAGAGATTGCTATAAACACAATATTAGAAGACAACCAATATATAGATTTAAGAAAACGAGTTGACTATGATTTAATGGTCGTAGGTATTGGTGCAATGAAACAACAGTTTTTGCCTGGTGCTGGTATTAAGGTAGATTATGTAGACCCAGCTAACTTAGTTTATAGTTACACTGAAGATCCTTTTATGAAGGATTGTTTTTATTGGGGCGAGATTAAAACTGTTCCTATTACTGAACTTTTAAAAATAGACCCTACTCTCACAAACAATGACCTGGAAGAAATTGCTCAGTATAGTCAAACTTGGTATGATTATTTTAATGTGGCCCAGTGGTATCAGAATAGCATTTTTGCTCGTGACACAGCTACGTTATTATATTTTAATTATAAAACAACTCAGAAGTTTGTTCACAAAAGAAAAGTAATGGACTCTGGAGCTGAAAGGGTAATTCCTAAAGATGACACTTTTAATCCTCCACAAGAGATTATGGAAGAGGGCAACTTTGAAAAAATAGAAAAGAACATAGAGGTTTGGTATGAAGGCATAATGGTAATGGGAACAAACATTGTGTTGAAATGGGAGATGGCTAAGAATATGGTTCGACCAAAGTCTGCAAGTCAATACGCACTACCACAATACTATGCTTGCGCTCCACGTATGTATAAAGGAAATATTGAGTCGTTAGTTTCTAGAATGATACCTTTTGCAGACCTTATACAGGTTACTCACTTAAAACTTCAACAAGTAATATCTAGAGTTGTTCCTGATGGCGTATATATTGATGCTGATGGCCTTAATGAAGTAGACTTAGGGACAGGCAACGCTTACAATCCTGAAGACGCTCTAAGGCTTTATTTCCAAACAGGTAGTGTTATTGGTAGAAGTTACACTCAAGATGGAGAATACAATCAAGGTAAAGTTCCTATTACACAGCTTACTTCAAGTAGTGGCATATCTAAAATGCAAGCTTTAATTCAAAACTATAATCATTATTTAGATATGATTAGAGCAGTAACAGGATTAAATGAAGCTAGAGATGCTAGTACGCCACATGAAGATTCATTGGTAGGGGTTCAGAAACTTGCTGCGTTAAACTCTAATACTGCTACGAGACATATTTTAGATTCTAGTTTATATTTACTAAGGCAAGTATCATTAGGTTTATCGTATAGAATTTCAGACATCTTAGAGTTTGCAGACTTCAAAGAAGAGTTTGCAAATAAGATTGGCAAGTATAATGTAAAGATACTAGAAGATATCAAAGACTTATATCTTTATGACTTTGGCATTTATGTAGAGGTTGCGCCTGATGCTGAACAGAAAGCTATGTTAGAGGCCAATATTCAAATGGCTTTGTCTAAAAACGACATTAACTTAGAAGATGCCATTGACATCAGAGAGATAAAAAACATTAAGTTAGCTAATCAGTTATTAAAGTTAAAGCGCAAACAGAAACAAGAAAAGGATCAAGAGCAAGCAGAACGCATGCAGCTATTACAAGGCGAGCAGCAAATGCAAGTACAACAGATGAAGTCGCAAGCAGAGATGCAGAAGTACGAATTAGAAACGCAATCTAAGATTGCTGTTGTTCAAGCAGAGATGCAGTTTGAAACTCAAAAGATGCAAGCTGAAGCTGAACTGAAGAAAACATTAATGGCTGAAGAGTTTATGTATCAAATGAAACTAAGAGATATTTCTGAAAATGCATTGCAATCCAGAGAAACACAAAGAGAGGATGCCAAAGCAAAAAGAATATCTCAGCAGAACTCTCAACAGTCAGAATTAATAAATCAACGCAAAAATAACTTACCTCCAAAAAACTTTGAATCTAACGAAGATAGCTTGGATGGGTTTGACTTGGCTGAATTTGAACCAAGATAATCCCTTATTTTTGTATTAATAATTTTAATATCTTTGTATAAATAAATTAAATTCAATCAAATGTCAGATTTTAAAGTACGAGCAATGGATGATGTAGAGCAGAAGTCCAAAGCTCAAGTAGAAGAAGAATTACTTCAAAAGCATGAAGAACAATTTGTTGATGCTGAAGTAAAAGTTGAAGCTCCTGCAAATGAAACTACTGTTGAGACAACAGAAGGAAGTGCAGAAGATGAGACAAAATCATCGTTTAGCGATGAAGACGTTCTTTCATATATTGGAGAAAGGTATGGCAAGACCATTAACTCTCTAGATGAATTATTAGAAGAAAGGGAAACAGCTCCAGAATTACCTGAAGATGTGGCTGCTTACTTCAAATATAAACAAGAAACTGGTAGAACTATTGAAGACTTTGTTAAGTTAAACAGAGATTTTTCAAAAGTTGATCAGGATGAAATGTTAATAAACTATTATAAAGCTACAGACGAATATCTTGATGATGAAGATGTGGCTTCAATGATAGAAGAGTTTTCTTTTGATGCAGAGTATGATGAGGAGAAGGAGATAAAGAAAAAGAAACTTGCCAAAAAGAAAGCAGTGTCTCAAGCACGAAAATTCTTTGAAGAGCAAAAAGAACAATATAAAATGCCCCTTGAGTCAAGTTCGGCATCTATTGATTCTAAGCTTACCGAAGAATTAGAAGGTTATAGGGCACAGCTTAAAGAAGCTGAAGAGAATGATAAGAAATCTAAAGTAATGAGGGATTCCTTTTTACAGAAGGTAGAGGAGGTTTTCAATGACAATTTCAAAGGTTTTGAATTTAAAATTGATGACCAAGTTATTTCTTACACACCAGCAGAAGCTAATACATTGAAGTCATCACAGAAAGACATGAACAATTTTATTGCGAAGTTTTCTGATGACAAAGGTATTAACGACCACGCTGGCTTTCATCGTTCTTTAGCAATAGCGAGCTACCCAGAGAAGTTTGCGAAGTTTTTTTATGAGAAGGGCAAATCTGATGCAGTGACAACAGATGCGAAACGAACTAAAAATATTGACCTTAGCGTAAATAGAGCTCCAGAGGTAACTTCAAAAGGTGGAATGCAAATCAAGGCTGTGACTGCTCAAAGCAATGGTAACAGTCTTAAAATTAGAAAACGTAAATAAATTTAAAAAATTAAAAACATAATAAAATGAGTGTATTAGCTTCACCAGGGTTTAACTTAATCCCTAGTGCTGAACGTGTGGCCAAAGAAACTAACTACATCACAAATTTCAATTTCCTAAATCAGTATTTACCTGACACTTATGAAAAAGAATTTGAGAGGTATGGTAACAGGTCTATTAGTGCGTTCTTGAGAATGGTAGGTGCAGAAATGCCATCGAACTCTGACATGATAAAATGGGCAGAGCAAGGAAGACTGCATATTAAATATACAAATTGTACAACTCCTGCTCTTTTAGGTGCGGAGACTGCTACTTTTACTGTAAACGATAACTTGACTCCTGCTATTCCAGGTGGTACTACTACTGCTGGACAAGGTGGACAAGCTATCAGAAAAGGTCAAACAGTTATGATTTCAGCTAACGCTGGAGCGTCTACGCTTCACAATAAAGCTGTAGTAACTGCTGTTGGCCCAGATGCTGGTGCTGGTTTGGTTGAAGGCGAGTTTAGCGTAGCTTACTATGAAGCTGCTGGTCAAGCATTTGCTGCAGCTACTGTATGTACTGTATTCATTTATGGTTCTGAGTTTAAGAAAGGAACTGAAGGAATGGAGAAAAGCCTTGAGTCTGATGATTTCATTTTTGAAAACAAACCTATCATTATCAAAGACAAGTATGAAGTTTCTGGTTCTGACATGGCTCAAATTGGATGGATTGAAATTACTTCAGAAATGGGTGCTACTGGTTATCTATGGTATTTGAAATCTGAGTCTGATACAAGAATGAGATTTGATGATTACTTAGAAACTGCTATGATTGAAGCTGTTCCTGCTGGAAGTGGTTCTGGTGCTGCAAAGCATTTTGGTAACGCTGCTGGTACAGATGGACAAGGTGGTTCTGAGGGTGTATTCTATGTTGTTAAAGAAAGAGGAAACGTCTTCCAAGGCGCACCTGCTGCTTTAGCTGACTTCGATGCTATCATCCAACGTCTTGACAAACAAGGTTCTATTGAGGAGAATGTTATCTTCGTAAACAGAGAATTAAGCTTCGACATTGATGATATGTTGGCTGCTCAAAACTCTTATGGCGCAGGTGGTACTTCTTATGGATTGTTTGACAACGATGAGGAGATGGCTCTTAATCTTGGATTCACTGGATTCAGAAGAGGTTATGACTTCTATAAGTCTGACTGGAAATACTTGAATGATCCAACGATGAGAGGAGATTTAAACGCTGGTAAAATCTTTGGACTATTAGTTCCTGCTGGTTCTACTACTGTTTATGACCAAATCTTAGGTAAGAATGCTAAAAGGCCTTTCTTACACGTTAGATACAGAGCTTCTGAAACTGAAGACAGAAGATACAAAACTTGGATTACTGGTTCTGCTGGTGGTGCAAGAACATCTTCTTTGGATGCTATGGAAGTTCACTTCTTATCAGAAAGAGCTGTTTGTACTTTAGGTGCTAACAACTTCTTCTTGATTGAGGCATAATTTATGCGAGTGAAAGGGGGAGGGATTGCCTCCCCTTTTTTTTAATTTAATTTAATTTAATTGTAATGATAAAGAATAAACCAAAGTATGTAGACAAGGCATACAAACTCACACGAGGCGCAGCTCCTCTTTCTTTTATGTTGTCTTCTAAAAACACTAAAAGAAAACCACTTTTATATTTTGATAATGAAACTGGAACTAACAGACCTTTGCGTTATGCTAGGAATCAAAAGTCTCCATTTGAAGACGAGCAAGATGGCAACGCCATTTTAGAACCTATTGTTTTTGATGATGGCTTTTTACACGTTGCTAAAGAGAATCAAGTTCTTCAAAAGTTTTTAAACTTACATCCAGAAAATGGAAGCACGTTTGTAGAAATAGACAATGAAAAAGATGCTGCCAAAGAAGTAGAAAGTTTAACTGTAGAGGTAGATGCTTTAATAGCTGCTAGGGAACTTAGTATTAACAGGTCGGAGCAAATCGCTAGAGCTGCATTAGGATTAAATGTAGACAAGATGGCTTCAGCAGAAATAAAAAGAGACATCTTAGTTTTTGCTAGAAACAATCCTTCTGAGTTTTTGGAAGTTTTAAATGATCCTATGTTAGAATTAATGGCTCAAGTTTATGACTTTTTTAATAGTGGGTTGTTGGCTTATAGAAACCAAAAAGATGTTTACTTTAATTGGAAAGGTAATAAGAAGAAAATGCTTACTGTTCCTTTTGGCGAGGGAAGAGATTACATTGTAGCTTCTTATCTACAATCTGATGATGGAATAGAGACATTGAAAATTTTAGAGAAAAAATACTCTGCTTTAACAGAAGAGTAGTATATTTATAATCTCTTTTCAATTCTATGTTCAAGAAGGATGCCTAAACAGCATCCTTTTTTTTATTATATTTGCATAAGAATTTTGTTAACAAATAAATTATTTAAAAAATGTCAAAATACATAAAATTACCTATCGCTACAGTAAAAGATAGCGGTACAACAACAGCAGATACAACTGATAAATTAGTTCAATCAGGACAAAACTTTACCACTACTGTGGCTGTTGGAGATTACGTTTATAACAGCACTACACCAGCGAGTGCTACAGTAACAGCAGTAGATAGCGATACTACACTTTCTCTTTCTGCTGACATTATGGGCAATAGTGAAGCTTACGTCATTCTTTCTCCTACAGCTAGTGATCAGTCTGTCTTAGTTTTATTGGATGCTATAGTATTGGCTACTCAGTCTAATACTCTTACAACTGTAATACAAACTTCAGCAGCAGCTAATGACACTGTGACCATTACTCATACTGCACTAGCGAAACCTTTATTCGCAGCAGCAGTAGAGGCAGCTATGATTGCAGCAGCTCATCCTAATAGCAGACCTGTTCCTGCAGAAACTTTATCTGTGAGTGGAGCAGTTATTGAATCTATTGCAGTATCTTAGTATAGATTTTTAACAACAAAAATTAGAGGGTTGCATCTTAAAATGCGCCCTCTTTTTTTTTTAGTTATCTTTGTAATAAATAGGATAAGAAATGTCAATGATTAACAATGTAAGGGAGACAGTCCTTTCGATTTTAAATAAAAACAATTATGGTTATGTCTCTCCAATAGACTTTAACCTTTTTGCAAAGCAAGCTCAATTAGATTTATTTGAAGACTATTTTTACGATTATAACAATGAGATAAACTCTCAAAACAAAAGACTGTCAGGCTCAGGCCATGCAGATATTGCACGACAACTTAATGAAGTAATTGATACTTTTACTCAGTATAAAGATTTGACTTTGGCTGCTGGCTCTAGTCAAACTTTTAATTTGCCTACTGATTGGTACACAATGGTAGAAATAGTTTGGGGAAGAAATTGTGTTGACCCTTTACTTACTGATTATGCCAACAAAGAAGCAGAAAGAGTTAGTGAATATCAAATTAAAAGATTAGTTAGAAGTAACTTAACTACGCCTTCTCCTCAGTTTCCTGCTTATATATATTCGCCTCAAGGATTTCCTGTAACTGAAGGTTCAGGTACTGGAGGCTATGGTAATTTAGGAAATCAAATAACCCTTTACCCTGCACCAGAAGCTACCTGTACATTAACTTGTGGATTGACATACATAAGATATCCTAAAGATCCTAACTGGACATATTCTACTGTCACAGGAGGAGTTCCTGTATTTAATGAATTTGCTGCTACATATCAAGACTTTGAACTTCCTAAGTCAGATGAGACTGATTTATTGATGAAGATTTTACAATATGCAGGAATGTCAATTAGAGAATTAGAAGCTGTAAAGTTTGGCATGCAGCAAGAGGCCCAAACAACTCAAGAAAATAGATAGAAATGGCGTATATATCAGCGTATGAATATTATGAAAACAATGGTAACAGCCCTGAAGATGCAAATTGGGGAAGCTATCAATATGTTTCTTTAGAAGATATTGTTAATAACTTCTTATTAATGTATCAAGGAAATCATTCTTTGATAAACAATGAACCTAGATATAAGATATTGTTTCATGCAAAGCGTGGCATTCAAGAATTAAACTATGATGCATTTAAGGAAACGAAAGTTTTACAGCTAGATATATGTGATACTTTGCGTTTTGTTTTGCCTTCAGACTATGTGAATTGGATACGAGTTTCTTTGTGGGACAATGGTGCGTTATATCCTTTGACAGAAAACATCCAGGCGATGAGTTCTAATGCTTATCTGCAAGACAATAATTGTAAAATCCTTTTTGATATTGATGGCAATATATTAAGACCACAATACTCTCAGCTTGATAAAGCTAGATTTGATAAAACCACACAAAGTATTT
>CETF01006940.1_pt1 | contig 10002 bp, 16 predicted proteins | sample 326991 | NCBI WGS metagenome assembly CETF01 (sample SAMEA2622331, study PRJEB7988) | marine metagenome | biome: marine biome (ENVO:00000447); feature: surface water layer (ENVO:00002042); material: "saline water (ENVO:00002010), including plankton (ENVO:xxxxxxxx)" | depth 5 m | reverse complement strand
TTTGAGTTCTTTACCAGCTTTAGCTATTTGATAAGCTAACTCTGAATTAACTCCAGCATGTACGACTGTTTCTTGTGTGCCTGAAACCATAACAGGTTTGTATGAAATCTGTGTATAGTTGAGAACACGAGTAGTAGCCGACATAGCTGCTGATGGAGAATCATCTCCTTCTATTTGTGCGTTTGAAGATGCTGCTGCTAGTGAGTCAGTTTGCCACTCATGTTTAGTGAAACTAGCAGTGCCAGTTCCTATGCTAGACATAAATGGTGTGTCTGTTGGAGAGATATCATAAATTACATTTTGTAAGTCTTCTCTATTTCCCACAGCATCATAAGTTTCAAAAGTATTACTTAATTGTGCCATTTTGATTACCTGTGTTAAAAGTTAGTATTAAATTAAACCCTCAATCATTTTAGCTGCATCGCCTACTTTGCCTGAAGTTTTTAATTTAGCTCGTTGTTGCTTTACTTTCTCTGTATCCTTTTCTGCTTTTGAAACACCAGCTCCTGGTTTAGTAACCTTTGGAACTGTTTTGACTTTCTTTTTAGCTATTTTAGCATTGAGTAAGTTTTCATATTTCATAGCATTATTTAACACTTCGATACTTCTTGCATCAATTAACATATTTATTTCCTGTTCTGTAAAACCCTTGGCTAAAGCAAAACTCTTTATATCTTGTTTGAGCTTTGGTCCTTTAGTTGGGTCTGTCCAATCAGGCAATCTTTCTGATAATAATTTAAGTTGTTCATCTCTGTGTTTTAACATATTGGCTTTATATTCTTTTTCCTGTTGCTCTTGTAATTTTTGCTTTTCTGCATTTATTTTATTCTTGCTGTCTTGCAAATCTCTAAGAGCATCTTTCTGTTGAATATATGCCATAGGGTCATCTGCTTTAAGTTTATTCCAATCTACATCTTTGAATTGATTAATTTCAAAATCAGTAGAATCTCCTAATTGTTCTAAAGCATGAGAGTATCGCTGTCTTTCTTGTTGAGTCGCTGAGAGTTCATCATCCATCTGTTTGCGTTGCTCTGCCAATACTTGACTTTTTCTAGTGTAATCAGCTTGTCTACTATAACCTGCCTGTAGTTCTTCGAGAGTAACCTCAACATCTTTACCATCAACTTTGACAGTATAACTTTGTGGTGTCTCTGTTTCTTCAGATTGATTATCAGCATCCAAATCATCAACAGTTAATTCATCTGAATCTTCTGCTTGTGTTTCAACTGATTCGGCAACTTCTGTCGCCTGTTCAGAAGTATCTTCTACTTCTGATTCTAATACTTGCTCTACAGGTTCTTCCGTTGCTGGAGCTTGTAATTGAGCTTGTATTGCTGCCTGTGCTGATGCTACATCAGTTACAGGAATTCCTTTGTGTGTGCTTTCTTTTGTAGGAATATTATTTCCTGGAGTAGCTTTTTTTATTTTAGCCATTTGATTTAACCTCCTGCTTTCTTTCTTCTTCTAACAACTTACCATTTTCCATAGTATTAATTAGAACTTGTTTAAATTTTAAAGCTGCAATCTGTTGATGATATAAAGACTCTCTTAGGTCTTGTTCTTCAGCTTTAGTCGAAAGCCATTTTTGGTATGTCTCATTCAGTATTGAATTGAAAGCACCAATAACTAATGGGTTTTCTAAAATAAGTTTGGCATCTTGCCCATCTCTTATTTGTTCCTCTTTACTCATTGTCTTCTCCTATCTGTTTGATTCTATCCACTAAACTTGTGGGTATAGTTCTTCTCCCAGTGAGATATCCCTTAATTTTATTAACAGGTATTCCTGTTTTAAGAAATAACTCATTGATTGAAACTCGGTGTTTCAACATTAGTTGTTGTAAATCGTGTTTTGTAATTTTATTTTTTTGCAAATGTCCGTACATTTTTTGGTTTAGGTCCTGTGTTACCTGCTGCTCTTTTTCTCGATACAGCAGACCTTATCTGAGATGGAGACATTTTTCTTGCTTTAGCTATTGGTACACATTTAGGATATTTTCTACCACTACCTTTAGCACGACCACAAGGTTGAAACTTGCCGTTCTTTTTTGGCGAGCCTATATCAACCCATCTCTCTTTAACCCATTCTCTAAGCCCTTTTTTTCTTGCCATTTTTCTTTGGTTTTATTCTGCCTGAGCATACACCTGATGCGTACATGTTTGCATATGCACTAGGATACACTTTAAATTTTCTTTTTGCTGCTGCCTTACCTTTTGCACATAGCTTTGCCATTATCCCCTCGCTACCTTTTTTGATTTAGCAGATAAGTCTTTAAAATGAAAAACTCGTTTAGACGATGCAGTGTGCGTTTTGCCTGTATGAATTTGACCGTTGGGCATTTTATGCACAGCACCTTTAAACTCTCTGCCATCTCTAAAATAATGTTTAGTGCCAGCTCCCATTATGCCATCCTTTTCTTTTTCTTAGATGCTAGAATTTTTTTCTTCAAAGCAACTGGCAGGTTTTTTTGTTTACCTTTAAGTTTTTTAGATGGTCTGCCTTTCATAGACCCATATGTTCCTTTACCCATTGGCATGATGTTTCTCCTGTTAAAGTTAAATAATTCTTTAGTTTCCTATTTTGACTGGTCGTTCTTGCACAGTTTCAAGTGCAATCTCCATTTCTCCTTGGTCTACTTTTTGTTTCTTAATTTCAAGTTCTTGTTGTTTGATTAAGAAATCAACTTGTGCTTCTCGTTTTTTCAATTCAAGTGCTTGCTGTTTGAGTTTAGTATCAAGTTCAAGCTCGGCAGCTTGTAGTTGTAGCTTGGTTAATTCTATTTGTGCTTTTTGTGCAGCAACTTTTTCATCCATGGATGGCTCAGCTGGTTGTGGTGGTGGCATCATCTCAGGGTTAGATATAAAAGCATCTGCATTTTTATATCCTGACTGTGCTATAAACTCACTTACTGCGTTATATAAATTTTGAGGAGTAACCAATGTACCCATTCCACCTTGTTGTACTAAAACATTGAGGATATTCATAATGCTTGACATAGTTTGCATTTTGTTTTGTTGGTTTCCACTACCAACACCTACATTGACAATACAGTTTAGCTTCTCTTTCCAACGAGATACATCTATCGGAACAAATTTATTATTTAAAAATACTATTTTCTGTCTATCTTCATACCTTTGTACTAACTGGTAGATACATCTGAAGACGTCTTTGATACCAGTTTCAGCAAATATGCGAGCAATCAGCTCAACTCTTTGCATAGCTGACTCTGTTGCTGCTGATATTGCACCTGCTGTTACATGCGAAGTTAGAACATCAGGATTTAATCCTTGCGACATCTTAGATACACCACTTCTTTCTTCTCTTATTTGGTCTAAATACCTAACCATATTGAAAGCATCAGGTGGCATCTGTGGTGTAGGCAGTGGTGTTACTGCATTTGGACTACGCATACGCACAATCCCACCAGGTCTTGAAGTAAGTAGGTCATCTAACTCTACTTGCCCTGCTAATACTGCATATCTTGAATTATTGGTAAGATACATGTTATCAAGTATGTTTCTAACCACTGTTGATTTGATAAGTTGTATGTCTTTGACTGTATCAGCTACCGACATGCCGTAAAACTTATGTGGTATGGGTAATGGACAGATAGCTGAGAAAGGAATGTAGTCAATCTCAACATTATCCAGTATTGTATTACCACCTTTAGTAATTTTTCTTAACTCTGCTATACCATCGCCATCAAAATCTATGCGTGTATAACACTCGTCTAGCCAAACCTGTCTATTTGCACCCATTCCCTCATCAGGTGGCACTGAATCATCGTCATAACTAAACCTTGCAAGCCTTTCTTCGTTCAATTCTGCCTGAGACTGAGAATAACTGGGTAGTGATTCTACTAATGCAGGGTCAAATCCCTCAATAATTAACTCGCTTACGGTTTTTTTTACCCTATGACAGATAAATTGTGCAGATTCTATGTCTGTTGCTCGTCTTGATATTAAAAATTCTTCAGGTGGAACAGACATTACCTTAACTTGTCCATGAATTTTGTTATTCATTACAGTTACATCGTGTGAAACCGACTTAGGTTTTACAAGATTTCCTAAATCATCTAGTATTTCTTCGTTTACTACGTTCTCTGTATGCTCAATAACTTCTAAATCATCATTTGCTAATATAGATTGGTACTCTATGTCTGTAAGTTTCCTGTAACTTTCTTTAACTGGGTCTTTTCTCTGTTCCCAATAATGTTTGATGATGCCAGTCTTGCTTATCAAAGCGTCCTTAAAGGCATCGTAGAGGACCTTAAAGCCGTTATTTTGGCGATTAAATACATAATTGACATAATCAGTAGCCTGCTTTGCCATTTGCACATCTTCAGGTCCTTCAGGCTCAAACTCCACCATATTGTTGTGCGTGGTAAAGATACGCATAAGCGATGGCATGATATATTCAACTGTATCTCTCACATCAGTAGTTACAATCTCTGACCTGCCATCTATCTCATTGCCAAACTTCTCGCCAAGATAATACTTCATAGAGTCTTCTCTTTGACTAGACAGCTCACTGTTCATATGACCTGTTGCGTTTTGTATCTCTGCTTCTAAGTGTGCAGCTAATTCGCTTTCTGTTTTTATATCTGCCATTGTATTCCTAAACTATTGCAACATCAGGTCCTAGCCTACCTTTGCTATTCCACTTTGATGTTTCTGTGGTTGAATGTCTGAGACTCATAACTGCATATCGTGTTGCACTCATAAGGTCGTCTTTTATTTTTACTATCTTTCCGTCTTTGCGATGATACAATCTAAACTCCTCAAACCAATCATACATCGTGTTAAATACTCTAAACTTGCCTTGTTCCATTTTGGTAAGCATATCCATAATCCCTGTCTCAACACTTAGGTTGCCCTTCTTCTCGCCCAGTGCTGGTGGGTTTTCAAAATGAAACGGCAGCATATTGACGTGTGCGTGTCTGTATTGTTCTGCCAAAGTTATACCTGAGCCTTTGTCATGCTGGTAGCCATCGTGAGGAAAAGCTATTGGAATGTAATGACTACCTTCTCGTTGATTGATATGAGTTGCATGATAATCAGGTGTTTGTTTTGCCATTTTGTAGCAATCGTAAATGTAAACTATATCTTCATCTCTATCCCAAGCAACCCATACTACTGCTGTTGGGTGGTCGTAACCAAAGTCAAGACCTGCGATGCGTGAAAAATGTGGTGGTATCACGAAGGGTTCGCAGGTCAAGCTGTCCTCTGAGACAGGAAAAACCAGTCCACTACCAATCATTGGGATACCTTTAGACCTCATGTCTCTTTCGTGTGGTGGTAGAGCAGAAAGGATTTGTTCTTTCATGCTTTCTGTCAAATGGTCTGCATCCGACCATCCTGCTGTGATAAGTGCTTGTCCAGGTCGTAAATCGTTTGTAAAGTTCTGTACTACCTCAGTCATGCCTGATTCAGGTGTGAAGGTTAAGTAAACCATACCTGCCTTATCCAATGTTCTTGTGATACATTGAGAGTAGATATCTTGGGGTGGTTCTTCATCGAGCCATATCAAGTCGATACTCTCCCCCATAAATTTTTCGCTACCCATTTCATAAGCCTTGAAGGCAACCCTCGACCAACCCCCTGTTTTGTGTTTTACAAGGACTGATGAGTGTGCATTGGGAACACCAGGTTTCCTTGTCGTTTCTCCAATGAGATGTTTCGGTATCGAACCTTTACCTTTATCTCTAGGGTTATCAGGTTGCCCAAATAATTCTTTTTGACAAATATCTCTTGTGGTCTCGTTGCTTGCACCACATACCCAGGCTTTGATTGGCTTATCAAACTTCCTACCTTGCCACCACTCAGGATACTCCCCTGTCAAATGTATCGCCATCTCCATCGCACCCACATAGGATTTGCCAACCCTGTTTGCTGCCATCAACAATCTTTGGTTAGCTTCTAGTGAAGTCTGATGAAATCGTTTTTGGAAATCGTAGGGCTTGTAGTAATTTAATTTGTTTTCTTCTGTGCGTTTATTGAGGGTTTTTTGTAGTTCCTCAATACGTTGTAATTCAATAGACATAGTTATCCAATTCCCAGTCTACCATTTTTTTAAATGTACGCAATAGTAAATGTGCTATTAGGGTCTAGTGTTTACAGGTTTATTTATCCGAATAATGTGTGTAATAGAGATATATTTGTACGCACGCATGCACAGGGGGGTTCGGGTGTCTAAATTTTGTACAATTTTGAATTGTTCATTTTTTGAACAATTTATGACAAAAGACCCTAGCACATTATGCACTAAATGTCCAAACATTTATGTGTATAAATTTTATACAATTTTAAGTGTTCATTTTTTATACAATTTTATTTCATGGGAGTGTGCGAACATAGGGACGTTTCACTGTTCATTTTTTAGACAATCTTATTACAAGTCTACAACTAAAATTATTATCATCTTTATACCCTTATATATAAACATTATCCACGTTTTGATTCGGTGAAAATCTAAAATTAAAAAGTGTATAAAAAACGTACAATTGTACAAAATTTGTACAATTTAAAAATCCGTTATTGAGCCGATTAGAGCCTTATATAGGGTATTTCAATATCTGATACCCTACATCATTATCAGAATAAAAAGCTTATTTTGGGGTAAATTTGGCGTATATAGTGTTTTGCTTATATAGTTATAAGTTATTGATTTTAAAGGATATTTTTTTTTGTGATTTTGTAAAATATTGTATATTTTTTATACAATTTATTGGATAAAATATTTTTTTATTTTTTTTTATATTTCCCCTTGACATTAACGATACGTTCACTTATCATTAACAATATAGTCAATAACCTGATGACTTTTGACTTAAAGCATATAATTCAGCACAGACGCATAAGGCACTTTATATATACGGAGAAGTATCAAAAAAGCGAATAGAGTGAAAGACGACAAATGCAGTCGATTGACCTTATAGGGGAGAAATTGTGCCCTAAGAGAAGCAAGTAAAGCACGTCCACCATACAGGAAACTATGTAATCGGTTTCGTATTCTAGGTATGTCTAGCTTGTGATATAGACGAGATTTATGAGTAATTTTAGGCAGACGGTTTGAATGTCTAACGTGGGACTGGATGCTGAAATAATATCGATATTGAGTAGATAACTACTAGCAAGGCAAGTGGCGTATCGATACCATGAAAGCGTTAGAAGCTAGAAAAAGAAACCTAAAATAAAAATAAATTAATGTAAATTTTCATAATAATATTTATCTTCATATGGACGATGTGCAAGTTTTGTGCATCGTCCCTGAGTCCGTTCTAGGATGTGCGTCCTAGCCGATGATTGCAAAAGCATGAAACGGAAATAATTAATATGAGGTAAATAATATGAAAAATAATACTATATCAGAGCAAGTGCTAAATGAGTATCTAGCATTAATCGGAGACTTAGACACTAGACAAGCTAAAGCTATCAAATTTGTTGAAGATGATATTAGGCATTGGTGCGAACAAACTGATATATCCAATGCAAAATGGGATGATTGTCTTTACTGGATGACTGGCTTCACTACTAGCGTGTTTGACTGCACCGAGTTTGAGACGATATTTAACTATGTTGCTGAGGACTATTATTTCTAGTAACTATACTAAATGACATCATTCATGGTGTCATTTTGCATAGCATCTAGCTATGAGGTAGATATTGGACTTTGAATCATCTAACAGATAGCAAACCAGTGGACACGTTGAATCATCTAACAGTTAGAAACCACTGGACAAGAACAGGTTATCCGTATCTATTTGAACAAAACAATATGAGGTAATTATTATGACTAAGAAAATGAAGGAACGCATTGACGGAATAGTGTCAAGTTTAATTGACACTATGAAGCAACACGGTACAAGCTGGACAAAGTGCTGGAAAGGTGGTATTAGACCAGTAAATCTAGTAACTAAGTCAAGCTATCGTGGTATCAATGTACTTCTGCTAATGTATGCGAGTCTGAAACGAGGTTTCACGTCTCAACACTGGGCAAGCATGAAGCAGTGGAACGAAAAGGGATACATGGTAACTGGCAAATCTGAATCTATAATCTTCTTCAAACAGGTATCAAAAACCAAAACTGACGAGGTTACAGGCGAGGAAATGCAAGGCGATGTTTACTGGGTACATAGATACTACAATGTATTCAACGGAAGCCAAGCTATCAACAAAAGCTATCTGTCATGGATAACCAACACATACAGATACACTGATGGCGATGAGAAGGCTAAGACTTCTAAAGTCGTAGACATAGAAGCCGTAGACAAATACATCAACAACACTAAGGCAGACATCAGACATGGTGGAGATAAAGCATTTTATACTCCTACAGGCGATTTCATTGGTATGCCGAACAAGTCATCATTCATAGATACTGATGACGCAGACGCAACAGGTAATTATTATGGAACTAAGCTACACGAACTTGCTCACTGGACAGGTCATAAGACTAGGCTTGATAGATTCGGAAAAGCCCCAGCGTCATTCGGAGATGACAAGTATGCATATGAGGAATTGGTAGCAGAGATATCTTCAACTCTATTAAGTATTGAGTTAGGTGTAGATGCAGAGCCAAGGGCAGACCATGCAAAGTATCTGAACAACTGGTTGAAGGTGTTAGAAAATGATAGCAAGGTGTTGATAAGTGCTTCAACAAAAGCAACGCAGGTACTTGATTACCTGAATGAATTGCAAGAGTAAACAAAATACTAGAGGAAATGAAATGTCGAAAGAAGAAATAAAAAAGAAAATTAAATACTGTAAAGCCAAGCTAGACTGGTATGCAAAAAATGTAAGACCTGAAGTTATGGCAGATAAAAATGATAATATTCATATCATTATTGGCGAGTATCGTTTTCATCTAGCTATGTTTGAGAGAATGTTAGAGGAAATGCAAGGCGATATTTACTGGGTACAAAGATACTACAGCGAATGAACAGTAAACAAATAACAGGAGATATATTATGAGTAAAAAAATGACAAAACAAACATATGCAATCGTAAGAAGATATAGAGAGAGTGAGCAATCATCAACCTATAGAATAGTTGATAGCAAACTCTACGATGATATTAACCTTGCAAACAGTCTTTGCTCTGATTTCGTTAACAGAGAAGACAGTAAGAGAATATCGTTTACAGTTGTACCTATGCCTTTCAATCACATCTAAGGCATAAATTAAAAGAGAGGAGATATAAAAAAATGGATGAGATAGATATGATTTTTTATATATGGTTTTACTTAGCATTGTTCTGTGTAATCGGATTGATAGCTGGAATACTAACTTATTTGACGGAGTTATGGAGATTAGGACATGAGGAATTTGTTTTATTTTGGTCATGTTCTATTGCCCTTATCGTCATGGGAACAATAATAATTATATAAACAATAGACAACAAAGAGGAAACTAAAATGATGAGAGATAAAATCAAAAGACGTATGGATATGTCCAGTTATATTAACTATGACTGGGCTCAAAGAAAAACTGATGGCTATGAGACTATACACGACTTGTTATGGTCTAGAGTGCCAGTATGTGGAGAAGTGCCTGACGCTAAAGGTTCTAACAAGAAGCTAGAACGTTTTAGGATGGCGAATAAGCTTATTTATGATTTATTTAATAATGGCTTATGCAACAGACGTAGCCACTTCATGTCATTCTTTAAAGCACACCTTTCTAAAATAGGAAGGATACCACAATACCATGAGAGACCTTCTAGTGCTACATGGGACCGTATCGAACGTGGGCTAGGAATAGTCTACCAAGACATAGTGTTGGACGCTTTGAAGGAACAATATCCTGAGCTTTATTACAGCTCGTTTGACTCTAAGCTTATATCTAAACAATGTAACGCTATATTGTCGAGGGGTCAGCACAAGGTACTCGATGTTCCTGAGAACGAAAGAGTTATGAGTGAGCAATAACATAAATTAACAGGAGATATAAAATGGAAATAGAAAAAGTTAATTGGTATGACCATAAACCTAGTGATGACAACAAG
>CETF01009816.1_pt1 | contig 10028 bp, 5 predicted proteins | sample 326991 | NCBI WGS metagenome assembly CETF01 (sample SAMEA2622331, study PRJEB7988) | marine metagenome | biome: marine biome (ENVO:00000447); feature: surface water layer (ENVO:00002042); material: "saline water (ENVO:00002010), including plankton (ENVO:xxxxxxxx)" | depth 5 m | reverse complement strand
AGAAATAAAGTTGATGAAGACACGTATTTAATACTTAAAAAACAACATGATAACGATGAGTTTGTAGTTGAAAAAGCTAGATATAAAATTATAGCAATAGAAAATGAAGCACCTTTATTTGTAAAAACAAAATTTGATACTCTTGGTACAGTAACACCACCTTCTTTCCCAACAGATGGTGAGCCAAAAATAGATCAGTCACACTTTGATTTACCATCTAGTTTATTTAAAGAAGGCTCTTCTTTTGAAGATGTAAATAATGCTACAGATAGATCTGTTAGGATTTCTAACGCTACCAATACTTCGGATTGGTATGATATATCCGCCATATCTGAGTATGGTGGTAATAGACGTGTTGTAGTTAAAAAACCTTTTGGATTAGATATGTCATGGACAACTGATGATGGTACTAATGATGGTACTTTAAAAAGTGGCTTGTCAATAGAAATAGCTAGTAAAAAAGTAAAAAACTTACCAGAGTTTAACGGTAGATTTTTTGTTAAAATACATAAAGACGCTGTTTTTTCAAAAAATATTTTATCTAAAGCAGACCAAAAAGTGTACATAGTAACAAATAGTACAAGTTTAGGTTATCAAAGAAATGTTCCAGATAATGACAATTACTATAAAAACGCTTGGCTGATTGGTAACGACCCAGAGCCAAATGATGTACCAAGTCAAACGTATTTTGTAAGTAAAATAGATCATAGATCCGAGTGGTACCCACCTACAGGAGGTACTAGAGGTCTTAAAAGTTTTACAGATCAAAACTATAGCACTCTAGATATACAAATGCACTGGAGCAAAGCTGGTACAGGTTGGATAAGAGCTAAAAAAGAGAGTAAAAGAGCAGAGTTTGGTATTACTAAATACGGTAATAATTTTACTGGTGGTAATTCTAAAAAACTAGCTATAGCAGAAAAATTTAGAGGACCTGGAACTTTGTTTAGGTTTAAAGGTGACACCACTATATACAGGGTTAAAACATCAGGTTATGAGTGGATGGTTGAAAATTACGCTCGTTCTTCTGCTGATTGGTGGGGTAGCGAAGAAGGGTCTAGAGATAGATCAAATCATAGTGTAATGATAAGAATGGAATTTGAACCTAAATTAGGTACCACTGGTGTCGATGCTGTTGGTAGAGCAGGCACAGGTTACAATCCTTTTACTGACAACTGGGAGGGTGTTAACGGAGTAGAAGAAGGTGCATCATCAGGCGTTGCTTGGAGTGATCAGTTTAGACACCACTACGGAAATCCAGGTGATAATGCGGAAGCCTTAAGACATATTGAGTTTTTAGAAGAACTTCCTGTTGACAGTTCTTATACAAGTGATAATCCAGCTATATTTGAAACAGAACCAAAAGAAGATATTGGTTTAGATATTTATCACGAAGCTAGTGATTGTTTAGCAATAGACCAAGAGTTTTCAACTTATAAAAATCGTTTTGAAAGCTCGCATTACTACACTAGTTATAATCCTTTACAATATTACAACTGTTTTTCTTTTGCTAACGGTGTTGAGTCAAATAGAATTAGAGATGACTTTAACGCTGTAACAATAGATAAAGGACCTAAGGTTTCCACTGTATTAGCAGAGCAATATAAAGAAGAGCGTAGAAAGTCAGGATTAATATATTCAGGTATATATAACAGTATTAGCGGTGTTAATAACTTAAATCAATTTATACAGGCAGAAAAAATAACTAAAGATTTAAACCCTACTTACGGTAGTATACAAAAGCTTTGGTCAAAAGACACAAACTTAACAGCTTTATGTGAAGATAGAGTTATAAACATACTTGCTAATAAAGACGCTTTGTTTAATGCTGATGGTAATGCTAACGTAACATCAACAAATAGAGTTTTAGGTAATGCAAAACCTTATGGTGGTGACTATGGAATATCTACAGATCCTAGTTCTTTTGCTTATGATGAATATAGAGCTTACTTTACAGACAAAGCAAGAGGTGCTGTTTTAAGATTATCAGCGCAAGGTCTAGTGCCTATATCTGACATGGGTATGAGAGATTATTTTAAAGATGCTTTTAGAGCAAAAGACATAACTCTTGTAGGTAGTTATGATGATAATAAAGGATTGTACAATTTAACTATAAGATCAAAACACCTAGAAACTTTGTCAACAACTGATGACGAAGACGACACAGGACTTATTGTTATAAACACAGGTCCTATACCTACAGACGGCAATCCTCTTGGAAATTGGTTTAGATATGGTGGTGTAGTAGATCACTGGGCTGAGTGGATTGAAACCAATGGTGCTAGTAGTTCTCAACAACCCGCTAATATTATAGGTAATACTGGCACGACAACAAGAGGTTGGACTGGTATAAGAGCGGGAAGCGAGTCTCTTCCGACTAGTAATCCACACGGTGCATCAGGTGTTTATGGCGCTAATCCAACTTTAGAAAATCCAATAACACTTTGGTTTGACAAAATAACAACTGGGTATAGCTGGTTACCAGCTACAGATAGCACACCTAATTGGAACGCTTTAATAAATGCTCTTAACACGCATGGGCCTAATAATGTTTATTTATATCAAACTTTTTTGTATGCAAATACACCTATTTATAATCCAGCTCTTGGCGCTTCTGGGATTAATGTTATACAAGCTTTTATAAATTGGCCTAACAACTGGGGCCATCAAAACCAACCAGAAACAGTTTACTCTATTGAAAGCATATTTTATGACACGGTAAAAGAAGCTTACGAAGTAAAAGTAAATTGGCTTGTTGGTTACAGTGGTTATCAAGATACACAGATGTTTAAATGGTCTTTGCAAGGGCCTTTTGAAGTCCAAGACGATGATAATATTAATGATTTTGCATCAGATGGTTTAAACGATACTAATACTGGCTTAGTGAATATCACGGCTAGCTATAGTGAAAAAAGCAAAGGTTGGGTAACGTTTCAGTCTTGGTTAAAAGAATCTGGTTTAAGTCTTAATGATAAATATTATACTTTTAGAGGTGGTAATATATATGAACACCATAGCAGCGAAACTAGAAATAATTTCTACGGAATACAACACGTGTCTAAGGTTTGTGTTCTTTTTAACGATATACCAAGTAGTGTAAAGCATTTTAGCTCGTTAAATTACGAAGGAACTCAGTCTAGAGTTTTAGCAAATATAACTGACGATGAATTTTACAATAATGCGCCTGTTGATGGTTGGTATTCTAGCTATATAGAAACAGATTTAGAAACAGGATATATACCTGAGTTCAAAAGAAAAGAAGGTAAATGGTTTAATTTTATAAGAAGTAATAAATCTAACAACATTACTAATTTTGATCCAAAAACATTTTCAACACAAGGTATAGGTAAATTATCTGCTATTAGTAGCGTTGTTTCTTCTACAGATAATACAGCTACAGATACAGCTGTTGTAAGAAATAAAGTAACAATTAAAGATACTGGAGATACAGATTAATTATGGCAAACAATTATACAACATCACAACCAACAACAGTAGAGTTTTCAGGAGATAGTGTAGCAGCCGGCACAATGCCTGGTACTTACGATATTATAATAACTGCTAACCCAGGTTATACAGTTCAAGCTTCTGACTTTACTATAGGTTCTACTTTACCAGTTGAAGTTGCTAGTGTTAACTTTTCTGACACCACAACAGCTTTAGATCCTTCTAATCAGGTTATAGCTAGAGTTAATTTAGTACAAACTTTTACAATGCCATCAACAGCTGTTACTATAGAAGTTGATATAGACGGCACGGCACACTTACCAAAAAGAGCAGCTAATTGGAACATTGTTAACAACATTGTTTCTAACGCTGTAACTGGCTTTACTTTTAATTCTGATCTTGGCACTAGTAGTGTTAGTAATATTACCTCTGGATCTACTCGTACTAGAGCTTGCTCGTATACAAATGGTTTACCTATAAACTCTGTTGTTAAACTAGGCTCCTTTGATTTTGCGGCTAGTGTTAATTACTATATGCCTTCAGAACCTTCTTTTAGAATATCTGGTGATAATGCTGATAGATTTATAATATCTGAAAGACTAGATTTAAGAACAGAAGATACTAGTTCGGTTAGCAACTTAACATTGTTAACTAAAGTCTCTTATGATATATTTTATGACACTGGAAAAGTTTTATTATCTGGTGAGAGGCTTAAACGAAACACTATATATGCTACGATGCCAAACGTGTTAGCGTATCCAACTATGAAAACATGTATCTATAATGTTGTTGTTGAAGGACATAAAAATAATGATATTATACCCGCTGAAAGCAAAGACTACTACGTGTGTGTTTATGGCGTTCCTGGCGCTACCTATGATTTGAAAGTTGAAGACAACAATAATCTTTCTTATGATTTTGAAAATGAAATTTTTACAAGAGAAGCAACAAAACTACAAGGCACTATAGTAGACCCTGGTTTATTAGCTAGATACGATAACAAAAACAAACACAAAGTTTTTATACAAGCCTTTTTTAAAGAAGCTAACTATGATAAAAGTTACAAGGTAACTTTAACACCTACTGGAACAACAACATCTTCTACAAGTAGCTCTAGCCAAAACCCTTATATAATAAACTTGTTTCAACTTGGAGAGGTTGACTATATGTTAAACGTTGCGGCACACACTACTAATGGAGCTGTACCAGCATCAACAACTATATTAAATCCTTTAAATAAAATACCGCTTTCTAAACTCCAAAACGTTGTAACAAATTCTTTTCCAACTAATGATTATTATGGAATAACACCTAGAACTGTTAACAATGGGTATTTTACTTATTCTCAAAGATTAGCTTATACGGTTAATGGAACTGTTTCATCACATACACACGCTAGTACTTCCGTTGTTTTAACAGCAACTTCAGCAGCTTTAAAATTACAAACCGGTGATGCTGTTACTGGAACAGGCGTTGATACTGATACAACAATAACTGTTGATGGTAGTGCTACTATTGTTTTAAGCAAAACTTCTACAGAAACTATTTCTGGTACATTAGTATTTACTAGAACAGTTGGAATATCTAGACAACCATCGTTTCAAGACTTTAAACAAAATAGTGTTAATGCTAGATTAAATGACGGTTGTTATACTTATTATTATACAACTTCTCTCGCTAGTAATAGTAATATTGTGCAGCTAAGATCTTCACCGGTAAACTCGTATAAAATAAAAGTTGGTGATTTAATACAAGGTGATAACATAACTGGGTATCCAACTGTTTCTTCTATAAGTAACGCTGGTTTATTGGTGATGTCATCAAACCAAACTTTACCAGCTAATTCTTATTTAAGTTTTTCAGAAGCTGGTAGTTCTATTTATATAACAAAAGTAGAGGTTACTGGAGCTGGAACAGCAACTGTAAATCTTAATGTAGACGGTTATGTAGATCAAGTTGGTAACACTGATGTTACAACAACACTTTCTTTAGATGATTTTGTAACAGCTTATTCTGCACCAACAGCGGCGGCGTTTACTGGTGATGACGCTTTTACTTGTCCACTGGGCGGTAGTATAATTATAGAACCTTTAGATTCTTGTACAACTCACACTGGTACCTTGACTGTAGCAACAATACCTAGTGGTGGTAGAAGTGGTACGGCTATAATAAGTGGTGATGGTAAATCTATAATATATAACGCTCCTTCTACTGGTAGCTCAGATACAGTTTCTTATACTGTTAGCGACGGTATAAACGCTAGTTCGTCTGCTAATATAACAATAACATTAACATAATAAAATATGCCATTAGCTTCATTAACATTTACAATACCTATACAAGTTTCTGTTCAAGCTGGAGACTTAATATTATATTGCCCTACAACTTTGACAGCTGGTTTTAACACAGCATCTACATCAGACGTTGTTGTTTTAGGCACGTGTGACTCTATAGCTACTGATAGATTAAGTATGGTTGTAGAGCACGATGCTAACACTGTTCTGCCATCAGCAACAGATTTTATATTATTTAGTAAAAATAAAAAAGCAAACAACAGCGGTTTAAAAGGTTATTATGCAGAAGTATGTTTTAGAAATAATTCTACTGAAGAAGCAGAGCTTTTTGGTATAAGTGCTGACATGTGGGAAAGTAGTAAATAATTAGCAAAAAGTGTGACTATAGTACATATAAGTTAAATTTAATGAAAGATATAGTAAAAAAAGAACAAAAATTACAAGTAAGAAGTAAAATATTAGAAGCAGAAAAAGCACTAATACCTCTTGTAGATGGAAAAAATATCGTAAAAGGTGACACAAAAGTATTTCCACTAGAACATATGTTTGTTGATGGTGTTTATGTTAGGCAAATGTCAATGAAAAAAGACTCAGCGGTAATAGGAAAAATACATAAAAACGAACATGTTTGGTTTTTATTGTCTGGGCATTTATCTGTTGCTTCAGAAACAAACGTTAATGATTACATGGCACCTTGCTATGTAAAAGCTGCAGCGGGTTCAAAAAGAGTTATATATGCTTATGAAGACTCTGTTTGGGTTAATGTTTATCCTAATCCTACTAACACAGAAGATTTAAAGCAGTTAGAAAAAGAAATAATAGTAAAAGATTACGAAGAATTTGAAGAATATATTAATAATAAAAACAATATAATATGAGTTGGGTAATGGTTGGTGTTGCCGTTGTAGGTGGTGCCAGTAAAATGATAGCAGCAAATCAAGAGCGTAAAGCTAGACAAAGAGAGCAAGAGCGTGCAAACCGTGAAATGGCACAGCAAAAAAGAGCCTTACAAGGCTTAGAGCTCTCTAATCCTTATGCCGACATGGAAAACACTATGGAGGATTTAACAATCAACCAACAGCAGGTTGCTTACGAAACACAGCAAACAGCTGTTAATCAAGCTAACACTATGCAAGCTCTACAAGGGGCGGCTGGTGGATCTGGTATAGCTGGTCTAGCTCAACAAATAATGAATCAAGGTCAACAAGCTGCACAAAAGACAGCCGCTGGTATTGCTCAACAAGAAAGAGCAAATCAAATGGCTCAAGCACAACAAGCGGCTCAATTGCAAAATCAAAGAGCACAAGGTGAGCAATACGTTTATAACAAACAACAAGAAAATATTACTGGTCAACTAAGAATGGCTGCTGCTGAAAAAGCTGCTGCAACAGAGGGTTTAATAAAAGCTAATACCGCAATGTGGTCTGGTGCTAATGAATTAGCTGGTGGAGTTGGTGGAGCAATAACTCAAATACAAGCAAACAAAGCAGGTGCTTAATAAATTATAGATATGGCAAAAGAATTTGAAAAACATATGATGTATGACCCTGAAACAGGTAAGGGTTATGAGGCTAACACGCATGAAGATCATGTACGCATGGGTAAAATGGGTTATGTTCACGAAAAACCAAAAGGCCCTTTTAAAGTTAAACAACCTTACAACATAGCTACGGGTGGAACAAGTAAGTCAAACCCTTGGCTTACTTCATTAGAAGCTAAAGCTGGTGAAGGAGAATATTTAGGTGGTTTTCCTGAGTGGTCAAAAGTAAGTGATGCTAAAGACACTTTATCTAAAATAATGGAGCATCAAGAAAAATTTAGGAAAATTAAACAAAAAGGAAAAGAAAACAAAGAAAAAGAAAATCTTGATGATGATAACACTTTAGGTGGAGATACTATAAAAGATGATGGTGATCCTGATGACAACACTTTAGGTGGAGATGTTAGAAAAGATGACGGTGGTGATGTAGTTAATCCTAATGATAAAACTCTAGGTGATATTAGAAAAGATGACGGTGATCCTGATGATAACACTCTAGGTGGTGATATTAGAAAAGATGACAGTGGTGGCGATACACTTACGCCTACTAGTAAAGAAAATACAGGAGATAATCTAGGAAGTCAACAATCTGTAACTGCAAACGATGCAAATCAAAACATAGGAGCAGGACAAAGTTATAACAGAAAACAAAGAAACCAAATAAATAATAGTTATCCTAAAAACAATGTTAATCCAAACGTAGCTGGTATTACATCTGGCAAAAACTCTGGAATATCAAACGCTTTAGGTGGTGGTGAGTTTAGAAAATTTACAAATAAAAGCGTGTTTAATAACGATGGTCAGGTATCTGGTTATGTCAGTAAAGGTAAAGATGCTATAGGAAAATCATGGAATTATAGCTTTGATATAAAAGAAGATGCTAACGGTTTACGCACAATATCTTTTAATAAAAACGTTTTTAAAGGTTCTAATGGAGCAATGAAACAAATTTTTAGAAACGCTGGTGTACCTGTAACAGGTGAGCTTTCTGCTGCTCAATGGAAAAAACTTAGAGGTTATTATACAACAAAACTACAAGAAGTTGAAAGTTCTTTAGCTGAGATACAACAAAAATACAGTGACTATAATGATGTTGATAAAAGTCAAAAAATTTACAGCGATTTTTTAGATAAATATCCTGTTGAAGGTGTGCAACTGTTAAAAATGAAGTCTAGAGGATTTTTTAACGGTGATCTTCAGTCTGATGCCCCTACACAATACAAAACACCTATACAGTTTAAATCTCCATTTCCAAGGCGTGATTTAAGTATAAAAAGATATAGAGAAAACTGGATGCCTAGCGCGCCTATGAATTACGGAAGTCCACTGCGTCAGCAAGAGCAACTAAACATAAATTCAGAATTTGGTACTATATGGGAAAAAATGAAAGCATATGGCCCAACAATGGATAAAAAAATTGATACTTTTATAAAACATACTAAATACGACCCGACTACAGATAAACCTATAAACTCTTTTCAAAATAAAGAGTGGGTTAATATAATAACTAAGTGGTTGCAAGGTAAAAAAGCTGAAATGGTAAAAGCTACAAATGAAAAGAATAATGATGTTATGCAGCAGATAAGCACGTCTGTAAATACTTTAATACAAGATGTAACAACTTATTCTGGTAAATTTTTAGACTGGATGGATAGAAACGCTGGTGATGCTGCTGAGGGTAACGCTGGTGGGTCTGTGGTTTCTCAAGGCTCTAGAAAAGACGAAAAATTTATTGGTAATATTACTTTTATGGGTGATAAAAACACTACTATAGGTATTGCTGAAGACGGTAAAATAGGTATTAAGTCTTTTGGTTTACCAAACGTAAAATATGTTGAAGAGTTAGACTTTGATGTTTTTGCTAAAGATAGTGTTGGTCATGCACAGTTTATAGAAGTTTCTGAAAGTTTACAAAAGCTAGCTGAGTCTGGCAAACCGTTAAATAAAAATACTGTTAAAGGTAACGCTGATCAATTATTAAAAAACGAAGACAGTATTTTGTCATGGGCTTTTGATCCTTTATACGGTCAGTCTTGGCTTCAAGATTATTTAGAAGGTAATCCTAACGCTGATGTAGAAAAGTTTATGCCTGAAAGCAATAATTTTGATCTTGATCTATTGACAGATGAGGTACATGGTTGGTTGGTATCTAAACTAACTGAGTCTTACAATAAAAACGTACCTCAACAAGAAGCACAACCAGGCCAAGGTGCTCAAAAAATAATGGACGAGACTATGTCAAACATAGATAAAGAAAAAGAAAACAAACAAGGTGTTTATGCTGAAAAAACTGAACAACAACAAACACTTCCACAACAAGGACAAGTTATGGCGCAAGCACCTCCGCCGCCACCACCGCCTAGTGAAGAAAATAGTCCAATGAGTTATAAAGACGCTAGAAAAAAAAGAGCTTTAGAATTAATAAGAAAATTTAGTTAAATGAGTAAAACAAGTCCTTTTCTACAAGAAATAGTAGAGAACATGTTAGATAATGGTGCTTCTGAAAATGAAATCGGAGAAGTTGTAGATACTTTAAAAACAGACAAAGAAGCAGAAAAAGAAGCGTGTAACAGTCAAGACGGTTATTTTTATAACGAAAAAACTGGTGTTTGTGAGGTTGAAACAAAAATAGAACCTGTTACTACTACTTCTGTTGAAGTTAAAGATGATCCTATTGTAGACACTAGTGTAGAAACTGATAGCGAAGTGATTGTTGATGATGCTGGTAATGAAACTGAGGTTACAGA
>CETF01064380.1_pt1 | contig 10078 bp, 10 predicted proteins | sample 326991 | NCBI WGS metagenome assembly CETF01 (sample SAMEA2622331, study PRJEB7988) | marine metagenome | biome: marine biome (ENVO:00000447); feature: surface water layer (ENVO:00002042); material: "saline water (ENVO:00002010), including plankton (ENVO:xxxxxxxx)" | depth 5 m | reverse complement strand
TCATCTGAGGAATTGTTAAACTATTGTTACACTCTTTTTCCTTTAGATGAGATGAGTTATATGTATGAAACTATTGCTTCTTTTGAGGCAAATAGATTCTTAGATGCTAAAGAAGAGGGAACATTAGATTCTTTCTTACCTGTAATCAATGAAGCAACTCTAAATGCTAAGTTTGAGATAAGACGTGAGGACTTTCCTACAATTAGATTAGAAAGAGATTATGTTGTTCACCTTCAAGGTATTATAGATAGAATGTTTGAAGTCGAAGAAGGATATATCCCTATGGAATTAAAAACAGGAAAGTATAACCATAGCAGTAAAGCATCTGATATGAGATTAGAGATGGCTTTCTACAAGTTATTATTCGATTATGCAACAGATGAAGATATTGAAGCATTAGGATTAACAAGAGATAAGCAGATAACACATTGGGCTTGGTTCTTTCCTAAGAACAACGTTATGCACCTTGAAGAAGTAAAGAAGGCAAGCACTACTGCTCTATTGAAAAGACTAGCAAACTTAGTTCACGCATATGAGAGAGGAGTATTCCCAACAGATTACAAACCACGTAGTTGCCCCAACTGTTCGTACTACTCGATTTGTGACGAAGCCCAATCATCGGGGTGGCTATAATGAAATGGAAAGAATACTTTAGAAGAAAGAAGGCATACAAGGAAAGGAGGAAGAAGAAATGAATAATGATACAATAACAATTGATGATAGAGTAAAAATAATGTTGAAGAATAAAGACTGGACTTTTGCCGAATTGCAGAATATGACTAGTGTTGTAGAAGGTTTCGCAGAGGCTATCTACGCAGAACTATCTGCTAAAGAAAAGTTAGATTTAGTATGGGAGGACATTGGACAGGAGTTCTATTCTATTGCCTCAACTAAATTGAAAGAATCCGTAGCAAACGCAGTAAGAGCAGAGTTAACAACTGCTAAAATTAATTTTAATAAGAAGGAGGATAATACAAATGAAGTTTCCGAGAGTAGTGTGGGCGGGGAGTCATCTAAGACACGCTCCACAAATGAGAAGAAAAGTAGTAAAAACAAAAAGTGAGTTCCTTGATTGGTTCAACCAATTCAATGGAAAGATGAATTGTTATACGACAGTCTATGACTTTGAGGAAATTAATGACAATACTCAAATTGATTCTTCTGTCATATTAGATAGGATGTTTTTAGATTTTGATGCACACGGTAAACCACTTCAACTTGCTCACAATGATTTTGTCGAAGTGGCTAAGAAGTTAGAATCACAAGACATTATGTTCAGAAGTTATTTCAGTGGTAAAGGCTTCCACATAATTGCATTAGGAGAGCGAGTAAATGATATCCGGTGCATTCAGCAGTATTATACCGAGTTGGCTAAAGACCATCCTACTTTGGATAGTAGTGGGATTCAGATAAATCGCTTGAGAAGAATACCAAACTCAATGAATCTCAGCACTACCTATGATAAAGACAAATCCTACTTCTGTATTCCAATCAACTACAAGTTAGAAGATTTAGATTTCATACTGCAATCAGCCAAAAACATTGTTCCATTAGATATCAAATACGGTTCAAAGAGAATTAAGTTTCCAACAGTAGAACCAATTGAGGCTTCTGATATTGAAGTTGAAATGCCAAAGTCTGTCGGTAGTTTACCGATACTACCATGCCTACACAATTCTATTATGGTTGAAAATCCAAGCCACAACGCAAGAGTGTATCTCATACATTGGTGGAGGGATTTACTTACAGGAAGAGAAAGAAACATCTCGCTTGAACAACAAGAAAAGGTGATTGACACTATCATGGTTGAGTTACAAAAGATTGCTTCTCTCGATGAAGTTTGGTTGGATTGGAACTATGATGTTACTAAGATGTATGTTAGTGGTATAGTTTCTAAAGGATATCATACTCCGAGTTGTAATAAACTAATTGCACAGGGGTATTGTGTAGGAAAATGTTGGAGGTATGTAGATTGAAATGTTCTTGCGGAAGAAAGTGGAATCAAACAGACTGGCACTATGGAAAATGTGCTGAATGTATGAAGCCACTAACACTTGAACAGTGGATGTATTTGAAGGAGAATTTTAGATGAAACTAAAAATAGACAGTAGAGAAAACTCTGAGTTGACTAAACAAGTCTTAGAAAAGGCATCTGAACTCAATATTCAAACTGAGAAGGAATGGTTAGATATTGGGGATTATGTTTTCAACGATGTTTGCTTTGAAGCAAAGTCTTCCTTTGATTTCTTACAATCTATTGTTAATAATAGACTTTGGAATCAAATGGATAACATGGACAGAGCATTTGATAACAACATAGTTATTTTGTATGGAACAATGGAGGAAGCAATACAAACCCATCTATCTCATTCTAAGTCTACTATGCCTAAAGCAACACAGAGCGTTTTACTAACAAAAAAGTTCTATGGTGCAATGGGTAAGATAATTTTGGATACAGATTGCACTTTATTGTGGGTTAAGAATGAAAAAGTTGCGGCACAATTGATTTGTGTAGTTTGTAAGATGCAACCACATGATAGGGAAGTTTACACTCCCCGAATAGTAAAGAAACGTAAGATTAGCACAACCGATTTGAGAATTGATGTGCTAACAACGATAAAAGGTGTCAGTGAGAAGAAAGCAAAGGCTCTCATTGATACATTTGGTTCAATAATGGAAATTGGAGAAGCCTCATCTAATGAATTGTGTGCGTTAGATGGAATTGGCGGTGTATTAGCAAAAAGAATACACGACACACTAAATTCAGAAGAAAAAATGGAGATATAAACATGAGTGATAATGATAATGAATTAAAATTAGGACAAGACGATGAATACGAAGCAGAAATAGATAGATTATACTTTGAGTCGCTTCAAGAAGGAAGAGAATACTCAAAAGCAAGTAGAATACCATCTGTTGTAGAAAAATACGTAAAAAATGCAGTAGAAGTTTCAATAAATAACGAAGTTCCCGCTATGTTGTCATTTTATTTGCTTTTAGGGCAGATTTCTAAGGATATGGTATGTATCCCTGCCGGAAAAAGAAGAATTGACACAAGAGTTCAGGTTATTTGGATGCAAACATCAGGAACAGGTAAGACTGAGATGTATAATTTCTTTGGGCCAGTATCAAAATTGGTTTTTGACGAATTGAATAGTAAATATGGTTCGGATATCAATGATTTTGAAAAAGCATTCAAGACTATTGGTGAACATAACCGACAAGGAGCAGGTTATCAGGTAATTGAGGTTGGAGAATCAACAGATGCAGGTATGGTCGGAAGTATGGGAGATGAAGAGGAAACTGTTGTTGACGATGATACAGGACAAACAAGAACAGTAACCGTTCCAGTCCAAAATTATGGTCAACTTGAAGGTGAAGGTCTTCTAATCTTCGATGAGTTTCATGATTCAGGTGTTTTTAGTAAGACACAACATAGAAACAACATCATCTACTATCTAAATACTCTAATGAACACTCTTTGGGGTCAGAATTGGAGGATTAGAAAGAAGAAGTTGGAAGGTGGAGAGTTTACTTGCAATGCAAGACTATCTTCATGGGCTACTACATACATACCAAAGACCCTAACCACTGCTATTTCAGAAACAGGGGCTATGCAACGCTCTATTATCTACATTAGGGAAGTTCCTATTGAAGAACAGAACATGATTAGAGAAACTATTGCTGATGATTATGGTGTTATTATTGATGACGCTAAACCCATCCAACAATATGCTGATGCTTTTGTGCAAATCTATGAAACTCTAAGAGAACACTACATAGAAAACGGTGAAGACCCGTTAAAAACTGTAACTTTTGCAAAAGGATTCAATCAAGCAATAAAGAATGAAACCTTCAAGTTTCAACAGTTTGTGCAGAATAGTAGACCCGCAGTTATGGAGGTTGCAAACAACTTCATTACCCGTATGCAGGGAATGATGGTTAAATTAGCCGTTATTTCTTGTATTGCTGAATCGGGAACTGTTATCAAAAACAAGGATAAGCGTTTTATCGTAACTGAAAAACACGTTAGGCAGGGCGCATATCTTACTCGACAATGCTATAAGTCGCTTGTGTCGTGGCTTGACTTAGCACTAAAGGCTGAAAGGAAGTCACTTCAAGAGAGAGCCATGCTAGGAGAGTTTAAGAAGGCGTTTGTTAAATTATCGCAAACACCCGAAGCAAGAACAATTGATGGGGAACGATGGATAAATAAAACCACACTATTTCAGCATATTATGACTTTAACAAGAAGAGGACAAGCCCAAGTGTATAGAAATTACAAGGAAGTATCAGAACATTTTGATGAGAAGAGGGTTGGAAGATACGGATATGTTAAACTAAAAAGGAGTGAAAACCAATGAGTAAAATAACGGTAGAAAATCAATACTTAGTATTTGATGTAAGAGAAGGCCCAAAAGTAATAATCGAACAACTGAACGCATTTGGAGCAGAAGGTTGGAGATTGGCGGCAATGTTGAATGTCGGAGAAACACAATTAGTAGGATTCTTAACAAAAGAAAACCGAAAGGATGCCCCTGACCCTAAACAATCAGAAGCAGATAAAATTGCATCTATATGGACTGCATCAAACAAGGATGATGAATGATGTCTGTTTTAGCAATTGACTTAGAAACAAAGAACTTCTCCTATGAGATTGGAGGATGGGACAATACCCATATGTTTCTCGTATCAACTGTTTGCACATGGGATGGTGACAAGGGAACGATATACATTGACAAAGCGGTAGATGACTTAGCCAAAAGCAATGTTCAGATTAAACCATTATCTGATTTGAAGTTTGATTTAGATGAACACTTCCAAAAAGGAGGAGTTCTTTTGGGTCACAATATTCGTAACTTTGACCTACCTGTTTTGAAGAATGCTATGGATATCTATTGTATCAAGAAGTATTTGGATAATGAGTCATACATTGATACCAGTGCAATACTTTCTAAGGAGTATGGCGAGAGATATTCTCTTTCTAACTTAGTTCAACATACATTGGGTAGTGATAAGATAATGGATAGTGCAGATGCTCCAATAGTTTGGAAAGCAGGTGGGTATTCAGAAGTAGCAGAATATTGTCTAAAAGACTGCGAATTGGTCTATGACCTATGGAAACATGGGGTTTCTAACAAAATGGTTAAAGGATTCTCCCTTGACGAAGAAACCGTAAAGACATTGGAGGTGGAATGGTAATGACCCCGTTTGAATGGTTAGCATGGTTTGTATTTGTGTTGGTAATTTCTCTTCTTTTCTTTGCTGCATTTGGAAACAGTAAATATTCCGAAGAAAGTATTGAAGAGTATATGGAGAAGTTGATTGAAGAAGAGAGGCAGAGAGATGGCTCTCAGAGAAACTTGTAGATTCTGCAATCAACCAACTATTGCAAAACGCATCAAAGGAACTTATGTTGGTAGTCTTGAGCAAATCAAGATATGGCAATGTAGGGAATGTAAAGCCTTATGGTCGGATAATTGAATCCGGCCATAGGGCCAACTTTTTTTTATGCAAAAATTTCGACCCCTCAAGATTCGCATACTCCCTATTATGCGATTAATAGCAACAACTGACTATTCAGTGCAAAAAGTAAATTAACCTCCGGTGTATTTTCTACACCAGTTGATGCGGGATGGAAGATGACGGTATTAGCGTAGAACTTACGAGGGCTTGGTATTGGGTGTTAAAAACGGTAGGGATAATAGCGAATTAGATAATCTCAGATGTAACAATCCTGATTGGGATTGGGACTATTGGGATGCACAATTGGAGGGATTTGGTTGTTAATCTCTCTAATCAGAGGAATTTGGGCGTGGAGCAAAATTCGTCTGTGAGTCCATTTTACAACATAAAATATAGACTAATAAGGGGGGGTAAACATAGACAATAGACCATTTTCTACCTGTGCAATGTTCATTAGGTGTTTGACTGAGATGTTTGAAGACTTAGATGATTGGTGATTAGCCTACCAACGCATTTTCCAATACCCAATCGGGTAGAACTGGTAAGTTCTCATATGCCTCATCAGCAGTATCATAATCAGTGATATCTCTCCATGCCTGTCTGTAAGTTTGGATATCTGATAACTGAGATTCTGTAAGTCCTCTATCGGGAAGAACAAATGAATCAGTATTCTTCATCATCATTTCTCTTTCAATAAATATCTCTTCCCATGTTATAGTTATCTCTAAAATTTCTACTTCTACTGTTCCGTCTGTTTTGTATCTTTCATTTCTTATCTCTACCATGTTCATCACCTCATGTGTAAGTCAAATTAAACAATATGTATCTACCAGTTGGAGAACCCACTTTGTATTGTAGTCCATTTGCTGCGAATGTTGAGGGTGGGTCGCCACTGAATGACCCCCATCTTGAAACACCAGAAAAAGGAGTTGTGGTACTGCTACCTCCTGTTATTTTACCTGATAAATTAGGTATTCCTCCTATTGAAGTTTTCATCTTCAAAGTTCCCGGCCAAGTAGTTAATTTTGGACAACAAGCCCACCAGTAAATATCTCCTCCGGTAACAGTAGCGTTTGCTACGGCATCTATTGTCTTATATCCAGTAGTCGTCACATCTACGTCTGTCTTTAGGACAATAGCACTTTCACCTTCAGGATTACCATTAGCATCACTTGGGTAAACTGCTACGGCTATCTCATCTCCTGAGTCTGATGCAGCCGTTGAGATTTGGACAACAATAGAATCCAATGTTCCATCTTTAGGCATAACAAAGGGATAGCCATGCCATGAGTTGTTGCCTGTAAAAAAGTTCATGGTATAACCTGTTGATTGTCCATCAACACCAAAAGCCCCAAAGGATTTGTGAAATGAGTTATTATGGGTTGCATCCAAATCTATTGTCTTATATCCGGGTACGCCCCCTCCACCTGTTCCGTCATCAATTGTTCCATCACTTTTTGTTCGTCTAAAGGGTTGTCTTGCCATTTAATCACCTCATGTGTTATTCTGCATTGTAATTGCGTAGAAGGTTGCAGTTAAGGTTGCAGTTGAACCTTGTTTGTTTTGATATCTTATTCTAATAGTATCATCACTTGAATCATAATCTGCTGCCAGTGTTCCTATTCTTGCAGCACCATCAAACAATATAGCCCACTCAGTAAAGTTAACTGCTCTTGCAGTAGTTCCCAATACTGTTTTTTCTGATGCTTGAACTAATGCTTTGAAGGATTCTACCTCTTCATTAGTTTCATCCTCTATCTGAACTGTTAGTTCTATTGTCTGTAAACCACTTGAACCAGTTAAAGAATCTAAATCCATGTTCATCAATTCGATATATCCATCATTAGCGGTGGATTGACTACTAACTTCTCCCGCAACCATACCTGCTTCTTGATTAGCACCGAGTCTGAAACCTGTTGTTGTTCCACTTGTGCCTGAGCCTATGGTTACATCAGTAACAACGCCTACCTTTGCACCACCTTCAAACTCTACACCAGTCGAACCAACTGACATGAAATCAGTTTGACTGTTTGCTTTCAATCCTCTAACAATTAACTTACCATCTTTTGACCCTTCTGTGGTATCCTCTATCTCTGTTCTCAAAGACATATAGGTTGATGGATTACCAGTAGAACCTTCACCTCTAAAGTTTACTTGACCAATCAAATCACTATCAGCAACAGATGCAGAGTATCTGTAAAGTGCAAGAGTAGGGCCACCGCTTGCACCATCATCATGTTTCTCTATGAGCATCCCTGCATCTGTTCCTTGAATTGTGAATTTTGATATGCTATCATGTTGTGTAGTAAAGTTTGGAGTATCACCGATAATGACCTTGCCCTCAGATGTTATTCTCATTCTCTCATTAGATGCAGTATCATCATCGTCATCTATTGCAGATGTTAGAAAAGCAAGATTTCCTCCCTTGTCTCCTGTACTGTGGTCTTCTGCCGCATAAGCAACAATCGCTGCTGCTGCTTCAGTAGTAACACTTGGTATGTTTCCATCCCTAGTAGCAAAACCAATACCACCTATCTTATCTCCATCTGCTATTGATAGGTCGCTATTGAGAAGAAGAATACCATCATCGTTATCCTGAACACCATTCTCCGTTCCTACGTTAACTTGGAATGTATTCTTAGGATTGAGGCTAGAACCACTTGTTCCGTTATATCCTACTGCTACACTATAATTAGAACCCTCTATACCCAATGCAGGTCTTAGATTACTACCTGAGTCCTTTACTCTGAAGTTTATATTGCCTGAGTTTATGGCACTGTCGAAATACATAGCAGTGCTATCAGTTGTTTGTTTGAACTTGGTAGAACCGCCGACTTGGAAGGCTAGTCCTTCGTAAGAAGAGCCATCACCGTTGAGGGTCAAGGCGAAACCACTTACAGGAGATGCAGTGCCGATTCCAACTCTACCATCACCATCAACAACGAATGGTGTAGAGTCATCAGTGCTATCTGTATCTGTTATAGTAACCTTGAATGCTTCTGATACTGTATCTGCTACTGTAATAGTCTGCTTACCTGCTAATGCTAAGGTGCTACCATCAAATGTTAAGTTGGCTTCACCATTTATACCACCTGAACCATCTGCGGTAACTATTCTATTATTAGCATCGTTAGATAATGATGCACCGCCAACTGCTGAACCTGCAACAGTCAAAGAACCCGGAATATTTACCACTCCTGATGAGTCGCCTGTTATCCAAGTTACAGGAGAACTAGCGTCATTAGAAGATATAGATAATTGATGATTTCCCGTAGCACTAGCAACATCTGCGTTCCCAAGAACTACGTTATAATCACCAGTGGTGATATTGTTTCCGGCACTATAACCTATGCAAATATTCTGAATACCAGTTAAATCAGCGTTCATCATTGAGGAAGTACCAAGTGCTATGTTTTCGTTTCCATTACCGTATCTGTTTGCTCCTCTACCTATTGCGATATTAGAATAGCCTGTGCTGATTTGAGAACCTGCGTTTTCACCCAATAAAACATTAAACCCACCTGATGTAATGGCTGGCCCTGCATTTTTTCCAATAACCACGTTAGCATCAGCACTTGTTATTGCACTCAAAACGTCTTTTCCTATTCCTACGTTACCATCTGCTGCATTTAGCGTCCCTGTGGTTGGTGCTGAACCATCACTATTTGTTTGGATTAGAATACCATCTGTATAATTAGTAATATCCATTGTTACATCGGTTAATCCACCAATGACAGAAGCACCTCCATTAACCCAACCAAGATTACCACTACCATCAGTCTTCAACAGTTGACCAGTTGAACCATCGGCGGCAGGTAAAACCCATATCTTATTGGCAGAAAGAGCGGGGGCTTCAAACCCTACATAGTTAGAACCCTCATAAAATCTGAGTTCTTTGTTACTTCCTTTTATGGAGATATCTCCATCTTGAACGTTAAGTCCTTTCTTCACTACAAAATTAGCATCTGCCATTTACCATCACCATAATTTCACTGTCCATTATGTCCTATATCTCGCATATCATATTAGTTTATCAGACTTCGGGGAATAAAGTCAAATCCCACCAACATCTAAGAGCATTTGTTGTAGAAGTTCCCATGTTATTTATTATCTTCAAAGGCATATCACTTGTACCAACTTCATCCCACTCTACAAGGAATGGAGGGTCTGTTAGTCCTTCAAAGACCATACCGTATGATACAACGTCAAACGCTCCATTACTAGTTCTTGCGTTTGCGATAAAGTCTTGAGTCATTACAAAGTTATTACTTGTTAACCCTGCATCAATGTGAATAGTTCCTCTTATTGCTCTATATGAAACATTTCCACCTGTAACCGAACCACTTGGCAATACTCCTGTAACCGAAAAAGCAGAACCACTAGCAATTACACCGAATTGACTTTGACTTCCTTGAACTTTAGTTATACCATGTAATTGACCATATGTGGGGGGGTCAGCATTGGTTCCAGTATCGGGATGTCTTGTTTCGACATATGTTCCTGTTTTCGACTTTAGACCCTTTTCTCTAATCTGCCCTGTTCCATGTGGGCTTAATGCAATATTACCATTGTTTGCAGTAGTTGTGATAGATACTGCATTACTGTTAGTAAC
>CETF01006491.1_pt1 | contig 10078 bp, 22 predicted proteins | sample 326991 | NCBI WGS metagenome assembly CETF01 (sample SAMEA2622331, study PRJEB7988) | marine metagenome | biome: marine biome (ENVO:00000447); feature: surface water layer (ENVO:00002042); material: "saline water (ENVO:00002010), including plankton (ENVO:xxxxxxxx)" | depth 5 m | reverse complement strand
AATCTAAATACTCTGATGAGTTTCCTGAAATGGAACGAAACACAAGAGATTCTCTTGTGTCAGTATTAAGTTAAATTAAATAAATAAAATTATGGAAAATTGGAATACATACTATGATGAATATAAATTCATCGAGGAAGAAATCGCATGGTTTCAACAAAACAAACAAGAGTTTCTTGTGAGTATATTATGGGATGAAGATAGAAAGGTTGAAAGTATAACAGACAAAGAAATTGAGGATCATTTTTATAATGATCATTACATATCTGAAGACCATTTCGATAGATTTATATACGACTTGAATGATGAGTTTATGGACTATGTAGATGAAAAAGTATCTGTAAAGGGTACTAATATGGGTTGGAGAAATAGAACCGGATACAAGGAGTTTACCTTAAAAAGAGGAGAGGATATATTTAGACAGATAGCACCTCAATGCCAATTAACATTTCATATTGAAAAAGTGAAAGAAAAAGAATATAAGGCAATAATATCTCATCATGATTCACCGATGGGAGAAACGTATAAAATTAAAATTAAATAGATATGAAGACAATGATTAAAGAGGCTATATTATTTGGTGTAATTATGGGTTCAATGATATTTGCAATAGGAATCATTATAGCAAAAATTATAGAGACAATTAAATATTATTTGTAGAATATTTGTTTAATTAAAATATATTTATTATTATTAACGACTTAAATTTAGAATATGACAAATCAAGAACATATGTTAAATATGACAAAAATTATTATGGAAAAGAAAGATTATTGTTATTCCTGCGACAAAGAGTACACCAAAATTGATGTTCCAAATGGTTGGGATGAGGAGTATTGTGAAGACTGCAATGAGATGTATTCAGAGTATGAATGTAAGAACTGCAAGAATATTGTTGATGAACCTGATACTTTTTGTGGAGAACATTGCTATCAAGAATATTGGATGTGAGTAATTCTGATGAGGACTCATAGTCCGAAACAAAGGAAGGTTTTTTACGTTCCCCTTCCTTTGTCAATTACTAAACAATAAATTAAAATTATGCAAGACAATAAAAATACTCCCGTTTATATTGCAACGGATATAGAAACTAAGATTGATACATATGTAGATTGGTTTTTTGATGAGTGTAACGATCCCAGAGATGAGTTAATATATCTGATGAAATTAATATTAGATAGTGAAGGTAAAGCAAAAGAAGATCTTTTAGATGTTCTTTCTTATTACACAATGAAATATTAAGAAAATGAAAAAGATATTAATAGACCAAGTTGATGATGGGTTTAACTACTTTAATGGTTACAGATTAGAGGAATTAAAAACAGATGATGTGTATTACATAGAGGCTTTTATGAAATATATTGAAGTTTTAGAAAGTAAATTAAACGTTAGTAAAAAACTTTTTTCAAGAGTTAAATTAAATCAAAAAAAATGAAAGTAAAAATAATTCAAAGATCAGTATATCATAAATATGCTGAGGTAGAAGTAGAAGTTCCTGATGGAATGGAGTGTAATGATGTACACGAATACTTAACAGAGAATGAAGACTTGTATACTGATAAAATGGATCAAGCTATAAGTGAGGTAGAGTATGAATATGGAAGTGGTCTCTATGAATATAGGGGTATGGATGAGGATACTGATAGTGAATGGAGATTTGAATGTGATGAATTAAAGTTCGGTGGACATTTATAATATGGAAAAACGAAAAGCGAAAAGAAAAAGCAGGAGTCCAAAACAATGGGAGATTATGTCTAAAAAAATTATCGAGTATTTTTATAGTCATCCTCATGCTAATAGTCATACTGAGATCAGTGAAAAGTTTGATGTGGACAAGACTCGAATACAAAGAATACTTGCTAAAGAATTAGCAAGAAGATTTGAATATGCAAAAAAAGTAAGAAATCAATAAAATTAAATATTATGAAACAAGATAAATATTTTGATCTTCTGCAATACATTGCAGAGGAAATGGCTCATGCTAAATTTGAGGATGAGGTGTCTGAATGGAATGTTGATGAACAAAAGTTTTATTTCACAGACAGAGCAAATAAATATATTCATCATCAAATAAGAGACTTAGATATAGTCTTTGAAACTTATGGAGTAAAACCGAAAGGAAGTTTAATAGATAAAATAAGAAAATTATTATGACTGAATATGAGAAAATAACATTGATGAGTAGAATAAACAAACTACAAACTACAATAGATTGGGATGATTATTTCATTGATTACATCAAAGAATTCTTTCCCAATATATATAATGATGCATGTGATTTTGCTGATAGAAAAACATGTGATTGTGAAGATGAGTTAAATGAAGAATAATTTAAATTAAATAATATGAAAAATATATATAGTTTGATATTAAAAGAAAAACATAAACAATATCCAAACAGAGAATACATACAATTCCTGCAACAATTATTAGATCAAGAAAATATAAGACATTTTGTTTCAGAATATAAACAAAAACTTTATTTAGAAAAGTTGTTCAGAGATAACACTATTGAAATGAATGACTATTTCAAAGATAGCGGACGAGAAGAAAAAAGCGTCAAGATAATGCAAAGATGGGTAAATGATCATAAAATGGTAAATATAATAGCAGAACATTTAAACGATACAAGAAATGAAGAAAACTGATGAGCTAATTAAAGAGGTAGCAAGAGAGGTAGTCATGCTCCTTCTAAAAAAAAATAAAGACTATGGAGATACTGCAAACAAACCTCCACAGATATTTTCAAAACTTTCTGCTAAGGAAGGTATACTTGCAAGAATAGATGATAAGTTAAGCAGGATCAAGCAAGTAGGAATAAACGATAAAACAGAGGATACTATATTAGATCTAATTGGATATCTGATATTGTATAGGGTTCAATGTAAAAAAGAAAATAATGATTAGATATATTATTATAATGATGTTTATTATATCATGTAAAACTACAAAGAAAGAAGAACCGATCAGGTGTTGTGATAAAGAGACTGCTCATGCTCCTTGGGATTGTGGAAATGAAGTAGAATATAAGTATTCTGAATTACTTACGAAATAAAAAAAACATAAACAAAATTTGGTGGAGATTTGAAAAAAAATTATCTTTACCGGCTAATCAATTTAATATAATTTAATATGAAAAAACATATCTTTGATAGCTATGCAAATGCTATCGCAAAACAATTTCATTTGACTTTAGATCAGATGTTTTTGAAGTCTAAAAGGAGAGAGATTGTGGATGCAAGACAGATGTTATACTACCTCTGCATGGAAAGACCAATCAGGATCTCTTACATACAAAGATTTATGGAAGAAAATGGGCATAGTATTGCTCATTCCACTATCATTCATGGCTATAAAAAAGCAAAAGAAATGATAGATAATGACAAAGATTATCAACAAGTAGTCAAAGACATACAGAATGTATAAGTTAGATCAGATTTATGATCAAGCATCACAAGATGAGGAGGCAATGAAAAGCTATGGTAATGGTTATATAAACTTGGGTGTAAAGATTCAAAAGTTTGATTCTAAAATCGAGATTCTAAATTGTGGGAGAAATGGAGATTATTTCAAAGAATGTTCAGAACGAGAATACAGATACTTTACTACCTATGGATGGGTTGAAGGATGTATTCGACTTGCTCTTTCTAATTATAGGAGAAAGTTGAACATGATTGAAAGAAGAATAAAGACTGAAGTAAACACAAGGAAGAACGATAAACACATACAGAAGTTGAAAGCGAGTAGAAGGACAATAATAAATAAATATTCAAAAAGAAAAAAACAATTAAATAAAATTACAGATGGAAAACAAGAATGTATTTAAGGATTTATCTTCCGTATCAATAAAAGGTAAAACAGATAAAAAAGGAAAGTTTGACTACCTATCTTGGGCAACGGCTTGGAGTTTGATAAAAGAAAAATATCCAAATGCTCAAAGATTAGTATATGAAAGTCCACATACCGGATTAAATTTTTTTACCGATGGTAAAACTGCATATGTAAAAGTAGGAATTACCATTGATAATTTAGAACATATAGATTACCTACCTATTATGGATTATAGAAACAATTCTATATCTGTTGATAAAGTTACCTCTATGGATGTTAATACTGCGATTCAAAGATCTACTGCAAAAGCTATTGCTATGCATGGTTTAGGATTAAGTCTTTGGATTGGAGAAGATACTATTGAACAAGTTACTCCTAAAGCAAAGGCAGTAAGCAAGACTCCTCTACCAAAAAACACTACATTAGAATTAAATGTAGGGGATGATAATTGGACAAAAGTATTGAAGTACATTGAGTCTAATAAAGATTTAGGGTTACCTAAGATTATTAAAAACTTAGAAGTTAAATATAATATCAAAGCATCAGTCAAAAAGGAATTATCTAAACAGATCAAGTAATGGATAAGGACTTAAAATTACTTAAAGAGGATATTCATTACTATGGAAAGTTTGGTAAACAATTCTTATCAAACTCTGATATAATAACTTTATTGAATGATCCTAAAAATTTTAGGATAGATAAGCCTATGACCAAAGCAATGCTAATAGGTAGGTATTTTCATACTGCAATGCTTGAACCGGAGAAGGTAGATAGCGTAGAGTATTGGGTTATTGATGCATCAAGTCGAAACACTAAAAGATATAAAGAAGAATTACAACATTACAAAAGACCTTTGATGATGTTAGCTAAAGAGAAAGATGAAATCAATAAAGCAATAGATACAATGAAAACAAATTTAGAGTTTCATGATGCTATCTATGATGATGGTAATGAGTTTGAAGTTCCAGCAATCAAAGAATTATTTGATTTGAAATGGAAAGGTAAAGCTGATATCGTAGCTAATGATTGTCTGATTGATCTAAAAACTACATCAAACATCAAAGATTTTAAATATAGTGCAAGAAAATATAACTATGATTCACAAGCATATTTATATCAGCAGTTTTTTGATAGACCTTTAGTGTTCTATGTAGTAGATAAATTAACATTTGAGTTAGGAATATTTGAACCTTCAGATAATTTTTTAAACAATGGTAAAGAAAAAGTGGAGAAGGCAGTAGAAGTGTATAATAAATTTTTTAGTCAAGATGCTGAAGAAGATATTGAAAATTATATCATTAAAGAATTACTTTAATAAAAAAGAAAAACATGTATGGTTGAAAGTTCCGACCACCTGTACATGTCAAGCTGAAAAAGATCACATCATTTCAGCAACAATTAATAAGTTGGAGCAAATTTTAAATAATTAATTATGGCAGACGAAAAAATCTATGTAGGAAATGGAGTTTCAAAATTTGATGGAAACATGATTTCTTGTAGTATATGTTTAACAGATCTACCTCAAGAGCATATGTTTGAATACAATGGTAAGAGGTATATCAAAATTAATGTCTCGGCTAAACGAGATGGTGCAGATGAATATGGTAAGACTCATTATCTTGCAGTTGATACATACAAACCTGAACCTAAAAAGGAAGAAGCGGTAGCTGATGACCTTCCATTTTAAATAATGTTTTAGTTAGTGGGAGGGATGAAAGTCTCTCCCTTTTTTTTGTGTCAATATGTCGATTTTAATATGAATTTTAAAAATATAATAACAATATCATTTCTTATTTATTATTTTATATATATTTTATTATTAATTTTTGACATAAAGACATAAAAAGAATATATATATAAGATAATCAATAAGTTAGATAAAATTAAAACGACATAAAAACGACATAAAAACGACACAACAATGGAGATAACTATATTTAAAGATATTAAAGATACTGCTCAACCTTTTTATAGAGATGTATCAGTAATAATAGACAGGATAAGGGAGGGAGCAACACAAGAAATAGTAAGAGCAATAAGATCAGAGAAAGATAAAGAAGAAAGAAATCGATTAAAGCAGTCATTACCGGCAGTTTGTTTCAGTGGTAAATTTACAAAAAGAAACGATGCATCTATTTTACAACATAGCGGGTTAATATGTTTGGACTTTGATGGATATGAAAATGATAAGCTATTACTTGAGGAAAAAGAAAAGATAACAAAGGATAGATATACATATGCAGTCTTTATTTCACCAAGTGGATTAGGACTAAAAGTATTGGTAAAGATACCTGCTGAGGTTGAGAATCATAAAAACTTTTTTAATTCATTAGAAAAACATTTTGACTCTCCATACTTTGATAAGACATGTAAGAATGTTTCAAGAGTATGTTATGAGTCTTATGATCCATTGATTTATGTGAATGAACAATCAAGTGTATTCAATCAAATAACAGAACAAGAATATCAAGAAGTTGAAATACATAAAGGTGTACAGACTATACCAATAACAGATGAGAATAAAATAGTAGAGATACTAATGAAGTGGTGGGAAAGAAAGTATGGATTGAAAAGCGGAGAAAGAAACAATAACATTTATATTTTAGCTTCTGCATTTAATGACTTTGGAGTTACAAAAATATTAGCAGAGCATATCATGAATGGATTTTCTTCACAAGACTTTCCATTAGCTGAAGTGAAAAGAACAATTAATTCAGCGTACTCACAAACACAAAACTTTGGAACAAAATACTATGAGGATGAGGATAAAGTAAACAAAGTAAAACAACAATTAAGAAGAGGTGTAAGTAAAAAAATCATCAAAGAAGAGTTGGAAGAAACAAGTACAATATCTGATAGTGTACTTAATTTAGTTGTAGAGAGATTAGAGGAGGAACAATCTAAGCAAAAGTTCTGGAGCAAGAGTGAGAAAGGGGTAATTAAAATAATACACATATCATTTAAAAGATTTTTAGAAGACAATGGGTTTTATAAATTCAATCCTGAAGGCAGTAAGAATTATGTTTTTGTTAAGGTTACAAATAACTTAATAGACCATACATCAGAAAAAGAAATCAAAGACTTTGTTCTTAATTACTTGTTAGATGTGGAAGACATAACAGTATATAATTACTTTGCAGAGAATGTAAAATATTTTAGAGAAGAGTTTCTTACCTTACTATCATCTATCAACGTATATTTCATAACAGATACAAAAGATACCGCATATCTTTATTATACGAATTGTGCTGTAAAGGTTACTAAAGATGATATAATACCTATTGATTATTTAGATCTTGGTGGTTACGTTTGGAAAGACCATGTCATTGACAGAGTGTTTGATATTTGTGATGTAAACAATTGTGATTACGAAGTTTTCATAGCAAATATATCAGGAGGAACAGAGCAAAGAATCAGATCTATGCATTCAACAATAGGATATCTTTTACATGGTTGGAAGAACCTATCATACTCTCCGGCTACTATACTAAATGATGAGTTGATATCTGATAATCCTGAAGGTGGTACCGGTAAAGGTTTGTTTATGAATGGGTTGTCTCATATGAAAAAACTTGTAGTCATAGATGGAAAGTCTTTTAATTTTGAAAGATCTTTTGCATATCAGTTAGTTTCTGCGGATACACAAATACTTTGTTTCGATGATGTAAAAAAACATTTTGATTTTGAAAGATTATTTAGTGTAGTAACAGAAGGATTAACGTTAGAAAAGAAAAACAAAGATGCTATCAAGATTCCATTTAGTAAGTCTCCCAAGATAGCTATCACCACAAACTATGCAATCAAAGGATCAGGTAGTTCTTTTGAAAGAAGAAAGTGGGAGTTGGAATTAACACAATACTATACCAAAGAGTTTACTCCTTTGGTTGAGTTTGGTAAACTTATGTTTGGTGAATGGGATGACAATGAGTGGTGTCAGTTTGATAACTTTATGATTCAATGTTTACAAATGTATTTAGATAAAGGATTACTAAAGAGTGAGTTTGTTAATCTTAAAACAAGAAAGTTTTCTGCTGAAACATCTCATGAGTTTATTGAGTGGTGCGGTGCAATAGGTGGCCAATCAAATATGAGATTAGATGTATACAAAAAAATATATAAAAACGATTTGTATATGGATTTCATTGATGAGAATCCTGACTATGCTCCTAAGTCTAAAATGACTGTTAGTCGTAATAGATTCAACAAATGGCTACAAATTTATGCTCAATACAAGCATGAGTGTAAAGCAGTAGAAGGTAGAGATGGTATAGGTAGATGGATAAAATTTGTACATAAAGATTATTACTTAGAACAAAAAACTTTAGTATGATAGAGTTCAGAGATTATCAAACTAAAATAATAAATAAGGGTACAGAAATTATATCCAATAGTAGGTTTTTATATTTAGCTATGGAAGTAAGGACCGGAAAAACCTTAACAAGTTTAGGTATATGTAATAATCTTGATGTAAATAATGTTTTGTTTATTACAAAAAAGAGAGCAATATCAAGTATAGAAAATGACTATGCTTTGTACAAACCTAAGTTTAATATGACCACAATAAACTATGAGTCATTACATAAAATAAAACAAACCGGTTGGGATGTTGTTATATGTGATGAGGCTCATGGTATGGGAGCATATCCAAAACCTACGGGTAGATCAAAGAAGGTAAAGAACATAGTGTTCAGGAGTAATCCATATATTATATTACTCAGTGGAACACCAACACCTGAAGCGTACTCTCAAATGTACCATCAAGTATTTTTTATACCAAACAATCCTTTCAATAAATACAAAAACTTTTATCAGTTCGCAGCTGATTACATTGGGGTAGTAAGAAAAAAGATCAATGGATTGTACATTAACGACTATTCTAAGGGCAGTAAAAAGATTTTAGATGCTATGGCCCCATATACTATAAACTTTAGCCAAAAGAACGCAGGATTCGTAGTACAGACTAATGAGCATGTATTAGAGATGTCATTAAAAAAAGAGACATATGATCTAATTAAGAAACTTAAAAAGGATTATATAATAGAAGGAGAGACAGAAGTTATATTAGCTGATACACCAGTAAAGCTAATGACAAAGGTTCATCAGTTGTGTAGCGGTACAATTAAATTTGAAAGCGGAAACTCTATGGTTATTGATACAAGCAAGGTAGAGTTCATCAAAAAATATTTTAAAAATAAAAAGATAGGAATATTCTATAAGTTCAAAGAGGAGTTGAATGCATTGAAAAAAATATATAAAGATAACTTATGCACTACATTAGATGAGTTCAACACTACAAATAAAAACATAGCTTTACAGATAGTAAGTGGAAGGGAAGGTATATCACTGCGTAAAGCAGATGCATTAGTATATTATAATATTGACTTTAGTGCTACATCTTATTGGCAAAGTCGAGATCGTATGACTACAAAAGACAGATTGAAGAACGAAGTGTACTGGGTTTTTAGTAAAGATGGAATAGAAAAAGATATCTACAAAGCGGTTGTTAAGAAGAAAGATTATACCCTATCACATTTTAGAAGAGATTTTATAAATTTGTAGTAATGAAGAGGTTTGTTATATTTACTCTGATTTGGATCAGTCAAAATTTAGCAATACCTTTTTGGGTTGTAGGACATATACATTTGTCTATACATAACTTTCATGATGTTGTTGAAGTGTTATCTTCAGTAGGATTGAATATAATAGTAGCAATAGGATTTTATTTAGATTATAAATATGACCGAACAACAAATACAAAATAAAAGGATTAGGCAATTGGAGGCGGAGGGATACTATGTTCTTAAGCTTATAATGACAAATAAGAATGGTATACCCGACCTCCTTGCGATCCCACCCAATAGTGATGTTTTGTTTTCTGAAATAAAAACACCAAAAGGAAAGCTAACAAAACTACAAGAGTATAGATTAAAAGAAATAAAAAATCATGGATGTAAAACAGAGATATATAAGGGAGGCGGGATATGATGTAGGCGAAGACTTTATTGAAACTATACAGACAATAGATCTACGCACAGCTATAAAGATAGCTACTTTTATTTCCAAAGAAAGACCAAAACTTAAAAGAAACTTGTTAGTATCTTCTGTATTAGCTGGTGTAATCATCGATGACTATAACAAACCAGTTACCTTTGCAGTTGAGTTAATAAAAACTAACGATCCTTATATAATACTATCCGATTTAAAATTTATTTCTATGGATGAGTATCTTGATTTATATAATATTAAT
>CETF01037235.1_pt1 | contig 10089 bp, 13 predicted proteins | sample 326991 | NCBI WGS metagenome assembly CETF01 (sample SAMEA2622331, study PRJEB7988) | marine metagenome | biome: marine biome (ENVO:00000447); feature: surface water layer (ENVO:00002042); material: "saline water (ENVO:00002010), including plankton (ENVO:xxxxxxxx)" | depth 5 m | reverse complement strand
TTTCATTAAATCAGTTAAACCTTCTAGAGTTTCTAATATATCTACTAATACCTCTGAATTTTTCTGAGCTATACTTTTATTATAAATTTTTTCTATATCGTTTATATCATTATTTTTAATATTTATTATTTCTTTTTCAGGCATATATATTAATTAAATATATATTTTTTTATGGGTTATCTTTTTTTAATTCTATTTCATTTTTTAACTCAGCAGAATTATTAGGAATTAAATTTTCATTATTATTATCATCTATATATTTTTCTTCTTCTTTTTTCTTTTTTTCTTCTTCTTTTTTCTTTTTTGCTTGTTCTTTTATTCCTTTCATTTCTTCCTCGTTTGGTGGTCTTCTTTCACATTGAAAAATATAACATAAATTAACTTTACAGAGACACTTAGACTGCCATATTACCAAAAGCAGAGAACCAATAGCCCCTAAAATTAAAACTACAGCTCCTGCGAATTGGTCGACACTCATAGCGTCTATTTCGATTATTTCTTTTTCAGTCATATATTAATAATTTATATTTTTTTAAAATCTCATAGTATACGTAGAATTATAAGCTCTTATAGTTTTAGCTATTTCTGCTTCTGCTTTTTCTTGCTCTTGTCTTCGTCTCTTTTCTTCTTTTCTTGTTTTTCTAATAATTTCATAATTATTAATAGCTTTTGTAGATATATTATTTATTTCATCTTCAGTTAAATAATATTTTTTAGGTTCTGCAATTGTTCGAGGTGTTTCTGGTTCCGCTTTTTTAGTTTTTACTTCTTTTTCTGCTTCTAATTGATTTACTGCTTTATTATATTGTATTTCTACTTTTTCTTTTTCTAATTCTTTAATTTGCTTTTTCTTTTTATTAACTTCATCCTTTTTAGCTTTTAGCTGTCTTCTAGTTTCTAGAGATTTTTCTCTTCCTTTTCTTAATGCTTCTTTTTGTTTTTCTGTCATTACTCGTTTTTTTTTAATTGGTTTCTGCTCTTTAGGTTTTTCTTCTTCTTTTGGTTCTGGTTCTGGTTGCGGTTCTGGTTCTTCTACTTTAATTTCTTCTATATCGTTTTTTATCTCTAATTTCTTTTTAGATGGTTTAACTTCTTCGAATATTTCCTCCTGCTCTCTTTCTGGTGGTGGTTCTGGTATTTTTTCAACTTCTAGGACTTCAGGCATTATCATCTTAGGAATTTCCATATCTATATATAATTATAACAAAATAAACAAAATAAAATAAATTAAAAAATATTTATTATTTGGGTTTTTCTCGGAAATGTAATACTATTATAGTTCTTCCTGTTAAGTCTTGGACCCTTGTCTCATCCTGAGTTACTATATCTAGATTTAATTCTGATAAGGTTAAAGGTGAGCTGTTATTTAGGTCTATATAAGTTTTCTCTGGACTTTCAAAATATAGACCCTCTCCGACTTCATTATTAGAATTATCGAACCTTGGAATATGATAAATAATTTTAGACCTTCTATTTAATCCTGCATTAATTGTAGATAAATTTAAATTTTTAATTCTAATAAATGCTGAGTTAATACTTTTACCAGTTGGAATAGATTCAGATTCATAAGTAAAGGAAACCTCCGAGCCATTATCTGTCGAGTCAGTATATGGCGGGTCTATTGTAAAAGCATCAGAGAAACCTAATATCTCATTAGCATTATAATCATCTGTTATGTCTCTTTGTCCTATTGGGTTATTCTCGTTATAATCGTCATCAGGTCCTAATAATAAGCTTACATCGTATCCGTTTAATTTAGAATGTGTTCCTAATTTGTTAATAGGTCTGTCTACTGGTGTATCATCTAAAACAGATAAGAAATGCCAGTTAGTCGCCATTCTAGATAATCTGCTTTCTAATCCTTGTTCTATATATCGTTTATTTAAATCAAATTGAGAGGAATTAGTTCGTCCTGAATAATGGTTCCAGGTTATCTCGCTCGCACCTGCTCCTATATAAACTTGAGGATATAATAACCTCGTCGTATCGTCTATAGGTTTCATTAAATTATAATTTTTAGGGTCATATCCTGAGCCTCCGTAATCGTCAGGGTGAAATGTTAACTGATCGTAATTTCCCGAAGCGTTTCCTATTTCTACTTCGATATATTCGTTTTTCATACTAAATTTAATTCTATCATAGGGTAGTCCGTCTTTTCTTGCATTAGTCCAGTCTATAGGCTTTTGAGAAGCATTACTTATAGATTTAGCATTACCCCAATAAATAACATTATTATATACATATTCTCCAGCTGTGCTATCATATCCTAGCTGCTTAATAAATAATCTTTTATCTGGTAAGTCAGGGGTTCCAGATTGAACCGATACTATATAATCGTAAAATTGAATAGTACCTGATAATCTAAAATCTTTATCATATTCTACGCCATCGTCCGCAGCTAGTGGGTTCTGTTGGAATAATATATTCTGATTACTTCCTGTTGGTTCACTTATTGTAGCTGATGGCTGGTCTGCTCTTCTTAATCCTACATTAAAATTAGAACCAACAGTAGGAACTAAAAACTCTAATATACCGTGTCTTAAACTAATAGGATTATCTAAATTATTAATCGTATTATACGCAGAAGTAGAATTAGCCGTAATTCTTGTAGTAGAATTATTATAAGTGATATCTCCTCTAATTGGGTCTATTTTATTCCAGTTATTAGTCCTAACATTTAAACTGCTTGCGGCTGCTTTCTGAGTAAATTTATAAGTCATATTATTTACTGCAGAATGTGATGCATTATAATTAAGAGTTACAGTAGCTGATATATCAGGATGAACTAAACCAAAATTTAAAGCCTCTTCTATCTTTTTTCTTAATTCTTGATAATTTACTTCTTCTTCTTGTATATTATCAGTAGTTTTTAAGAATGTATCGATAGGTATACTAGATATAATATCACCGTTAGTATTTTCATCTATTGTATCTCCAAAATAAACGCCGAAACGTTGAAACCTATTTAATATAATAGAACCTAATTTATTAAGTTTTACAGATTGAACCGCTACCTGAGATTTAGGAGGTAATTCTAAAGGATTATCTAAATAATTTTTAAAGTCAGCAGGATTAAATATTCCGCTATTACTTGAAACGTTAAATTCATTAGAACACACTACTAATGACATAATTTATATATATATTTATAATATATATAATTTATTTAATAATTAATAAATAAAAATATATTTTATGTTATCTATTATATATATATTTTTCCTATATATATTAATAAAAGAAAACAAAATATAAAAGAGCAAAAAATAAAAAGTTAAAATAATATATATAGTATTTTAGTCTAAAAGTCCAAATAATGAGGCGGACACTTTACGGACACTTTACGTTATATATATATAATATTAGCACAAACTGTCCGCCTATATTACGGAAAACAAAAATAGAAAACAAATTATATTAACCAGTTATTATCTTTTTTCATTAATAATTTTTTATCATTACCTATTAAATAATTATAATGAATTAAATATCCGTTCGGATTTTTTGTTCTGTGATATAAACCGTTAGGATATTTTCTTAATGGCAATTTTTCATATTTTAAATTTTTTTTCATTTTATTTACGTATATCTGATCGCATTGAATAAAATTTATATCTATATTTTCTGGATTAAAAAATTTTTTAGTCTTATCATTAGACCTAATAAACATAACGCCGCTGCATAATTCTGAATCGTCTTCGTCATTTTGTTTATCATTTTGAATTAATAAATCTATTTCGTCATCTTCTATCCTGTTATTTAAATCATTAATAAATCTATCGTTTTTATATACTATATCACCATCTGTAAAATATACGAAATCGTTTTCTAATAATGCTTGATAAATACATCTAAACTTTTGATATACTACCTTATTCCAGTTTCCCTTCCTGAATTCTTGAAATTCTTTTATCTTCTCATTTTCTGGAACTTCTAATAAATATTTATTAGGATAATCATCTAATAGATTATATGCTTCTTTATCTATACAGTAAACATCCAGCAGAGATTCTCTGCCTAACATACTAAGAGATTTAATACAGTTTTTAGTATATTCTATATATCCTTTATTGGTTAAAGTTATATATACTGTTTTCATATATATATAATAATATATTTATTTTATGGATATAATTTCTTTTCAAATCTTAAATAAAATTCAGCGGGATTTTCATCTAATCTTAAATAGGCGAAAGAATAGGGGGCGTCATTAATTGCAGTCTTATATAGTTCTAAAAACTTTTTTTCACCTCCAAACATTGGACCGTATTCTTCGGCGATTTTAGACAGCTCATTTTCATTCTGTTGCTTAGTTACTATTATAGAGGTAGAATTGCTCCTTATAACATTACTAAGAGAACGCATATTTTGCGATGTTATTACGTAAAAAATATTATAATGTCTGAAACGAGAGGCTAAAAAAGATATTTCATTATTTTTCTTAAAATTGGTACTTAATATATCATCAGCTATAATAGCAATATTAGGCATATTTTCTCTTTCTCCGTAGCTTTTCTGACTTTCTATAATACTATTAATTATTCCGTCTGAGTAATGGTCGTATATAGTAAATTTTTCCTTCATAAATCGCATAGTATAATCATTTAAAATAGTATTAGAAATAACTATAACGTCATCGAAGAAGTCAGGACCATAAAAACCACTATTTAAAAACCAATTAGATAATATAGTAGATTTTCCAGATTTTACACTTCCTAAAAATAAAACGCAGGACGAGTAAGGGTCAGGAAGAATAGGCGGATAAGGTTTTCGCTTTAACGCCTTAGGGTCTTTTATTTTTAATATTTTTAAACTTTCCATAATTATATATATATATTATATATAATATTTTATGCCTAAAAAATATAAAGTAAATAAATACGATGCAGGAAAGATAGAAGAAATAAAACCTAAAGTTAAAATGTCCGATATGTTCGAAGGGGTTAAAAATAAAAAGAAACCTAAACCTAAGACTAAAACCAAAAAAAAAAAATCTAAATATTAATATATGGATAAAATATCAATATTAACTCCTACGTATAATAGGAATAAATTTTTAGAATTATATATAGAAAATATTAAAAAGCAGACCTACCCTAAGCACTTATTAAAAGTTTATATATTAGATGATGGAGAACAACCATTTATAAATAATTTAGAAAAAGTTAAAGAAGAATTAAAACCAATTGAAATAAATTATATTAAACAAAAACAAAGATTAACAATAGGAGCAAAAAGAAATAAACTAGTAAAATTAGCAGATACTAAGATAGTTTGTTTTATGGACGATGACGATATATACCAGAATCAATATATAGAATATTCATATAATCAATTAAAATTAAATAAAGTTTCTTTAGTTGGTTCTAATCAGATGTTTTTCACTTATCCTCATCATAATTATGAGATGACAGGTTTAAACTGTGGAGATAATAAGCAGATGATACACGAAGCGACTATATTAATGACTAAAAAATATTTTAGAAGTATGGGAGGATTTCAGAACAGCTCACAAGGTGAAGGAAAAAATTTAATATTAAATCAAGATAAAAACGTTTTAAATCTTGATATAAATAATTTAATGATTTGTGTCTGTCATAAAAATAATACAATAGATAAGGAAAGATTTATTAAAAATAAATTATATGTTATATATGATGGAGAAAGATTACCTATATTAAAAAAAATATTTAATACTCCTCAATAACTTCTAATTTACAGTTTATCATATCATATCTAAAAATTCCAGTTCTAATTTTTATAAAAAATTGGGGTTCAGGTTTTAAATCATATTCTATCTCTTGGGGTAGGTCATAATCGACCTTTTTATTTAAATTTGGGTTATTATTAAATAGTTTTAATGCTCTTCTAACAGACGAAATATAAGAATAATATTTTATTTCATTTATAATATTATTTAAATCTTCTATACTATCGAATGTTGATTCATCTAAATTATAATCATTAATACAATAATTAATAATTCTTTTTGCATTTAATATGATATTATTTTTATCCTTAGTATTTAATTTTTTTAGTGGGTTTTCATTTATTAAATAATTTTTAAAAGTTGGAATATTTTTTATATTATATCTATTATCTTTATTAGTTATCTTAAATTTTTTATAATTATCTTTAATATATTCTACTACTTCTTTTTTATTATTTTCATTATTTACATTACATTTAATACCGCAATTTTTCATAAGATTAATTAATTCTAATTTACTATAGCTTTTATGGATTATCATATGTATTATATTTAGAAAAAAAATATAATATATTAATATATGGGATATTATCAAACATTTTTAGAAAAACAAAATAGAATAGAAGAAGAACTTAAAAAAGAAAAAAATAAAAAATTAAACGATAAATATAAAGAATCTAGACGGGAATACTGCAAAAAGAATAAAGAAAGAATAAATCAAAAATCTAAGGAGTATTACTGGAAAAATAGAGATCAGATACTAGAAAAAAATAAAATGAAAAAACTATATACTAATAATTATTATAAGGAATGGTATCAAAAAAATAAAATTCAAGTAAATAAAATAAGAGGTAGAGAAATAAAAAATAATAATAATTTTAATAAACCTTCTGCTAATTTACCAATACCTAAAAAAGAAATAACTCCTGAGACTTTTATACTTTGTTTTTCTTAGATTCTACATATTCTTTATTTCTTTTTTTAATACGTTCTTTAATAGTTTTAATTTCTTCTTCATCAGTAATTTTAAATAATGGTTTCTTCTTTCTAATATTTTTAATTATCATTTCTCTAATAGCTTCAGTATCTGAATTTAAAAATCTTTCTACTCCTTCAGTAATAAATACTTTTAAATATTCTGTTCCGTCTTCATCTGATGTATTTACTTCCTCTTCAGCTATTATATATTCTTGTATTTCCATTAATTCGACTTGATTAAACATTTATATATATATATATACTTACTAAATATTATTTTTATAAATAAATAATTAAAATAAATATATTATTAAATATTATATAATGGATTTATTCGGATACAGTAACGCTATAGCAGCTTCAAATTCAAGAGCCGCACAAATTGCAGCATATAATGAAAATATAGAGCTATTTAACGCAGGATTACCAAAAACAAAAAAAGAAGAAAAAGAGAAAATATCAGAAACTGAATATATACAACAGGGAAAAGATGCGGTATCTGATTTTATAGCATCTGGTCGAATGTTTCAGGCTAAGGTATACGCTGGAAAATCTAAAGCACCCACTAGTACTAAACCAGATACAACACCAGAAGGAGAAGCACAAGCAAACGACCCACCAGAAAGAGACCCTGACCCAGAACCAGAACCAGCACCTGACGAAGAACCACCAAGACAGCAACCACAAGCAGGAGAAGGAGAACCTGAAGGAAATCAAGCAGCAAGAACAGCAGAACAAACAGGGGAAGAGATAGAAGATGGGGCTCAGGATTTAGTTAAATTATCAGAAAGAGGTAAAGGTATAGTAGAGGCAGCGGGTAAATTTGGAGGAGCAGCCTTAGCTGTTGGAAATTTAGGGATGAACTTAGCGGCTGATTTTGACGGAGACTGGAAAGGGATGAACGGTGCAGAAAAAGCGGGAAACGTAATATCTAGTATAGGTTCAGTTATGGACCTTGGAGGCGTGGCTATGGGTCCTGCTGGTTTACCTCTTGTAGCAGTCGGAGGCTTAGTTAGTTTAATAGGCGGTATTACTGGCGGTATAGGTGATTTAGTAAAAGAATCAGACGAGAAAAAGGAAGTAGATACAGAACCAATGAACCAGCCTAAACAGTTAATGCAATCAACAACAACCGCAGCAGCTGGAGGGGCAGCTTTAACAGCGATACAATAATTTTAAATTTTTTTTTAAATATAATATTATAAAAAATATATTATAATATTATATATATAAATATGGATTCTGTAGATAATGAAATGCCCGATCTAATGAATTTACAAAATATGCCGACTAATACTATTCAGCGTATCGATACAGACGTATTAGACCCTGTCGTTATTTCTGATACCTTCTGCCGATTTACTTTAATTAATAAAGGTTTTTTAAATCACGCATCCAGAGTAACCCTAGCTTTAAAGACTGGAAATAATGCTTTTTATCCTCTTAATATTGGAGTAGATGCTTTAATTAGTAGAGCTGTTTTAAAATTTAATAATAGAACAGTTTCTGAGATTTCAGATTTCGGACATTTAAGAGCTATTAAATCTTCTTTTTTAGCTAATCAATTTAATAAAGAAAGGGAGCAATTCGTAAGCGGAAAAAGTATTAGTCATAATTTAGTATATGGAAAAACTGACGCCACAAGATACGAAGCCGATAATATCGCTTTAGATAACGGAATGGTTCAAAATAAAAACTCTAACGACTTTATGAAAGTTAGACCAGAATTAGATATTAATAATGGTCCTATTTTCTCTGTGCTATTATCTGATTTATTCCCTTTCTTCGATAAGATGAAAACTTTCCCACTTTATGCCTGCGAAGATCAAATTAATATAGAATTACATTTTTCAGATAATGTTAATAGAGCTATTAAATCAACCGTAGGACCTGCTACTTTTGAAATCGATACTAACGAGGTTAAAATGGTCGCAGATTATATCTTTTACCCTGAGGAAATAATGGAACAACAATTAAAAAATATGAACGGCACTAAATGGAATTATCAAGATTATAGACTTTCTAAATTCTCTGTTACTGATGGAGATATCGGAACAGGTACTAGACGTAATATCGGAGGAGCAGGATTAAGAGTTTCTAAAATCTTTTCTATTTTAAGTGCTAATAATGCCTCAACAGGAGGAACTCTATTAAGTGATTATACGGGAGAATATGGAGAAACAAACGCAACAAATAAAATTAATATTTATTATAATAATAAGGATTTATTTACATTCGATAAATCAAACCCAGCAGCTCTAATGCATCATTTATCAGAGGCTGGGGGTTCTATGGTTCATATTAATAAAAAAGAATATTCTAATTCTGGGGCTTGGTTTAATGCTAGTCAAAAATTCGAAGGCTACGAAATGAACGCCAACCTAGCAGGAAAGCTCTTTTATACTGGTTTCAATCTTATTAAGAATGAAAGAATTAACGAAAAGGGCATCGAATATGTTTATTCTAATGATGATATCGCAGGTGGAACTTACACTCAGAGAGTATATTTAGAAATTGCTAGATATGCAATTTTAGAGAACGGACATTTAACCTGTTATTATTATTAATTTTTTTCTTAATTAATATATATGAGTTTTACTAAAGATAATTTAACTGATAATTTTATTACTAATAAGAATGACTGGGAAAGAATAAAAGAATATATCCCTAAAGATAAGATTATATGGGCTCCTTTTTATTGCGATGGTTCACAGAAAAAATATTTTAAAGATATGGGTATAGATATTATTCACGAAGATGAGGACTTCTTTACTTATACTCCAGAATGTGATATAATTATAGATAATCCGCCATTTAGTAAAAAAAAAGAAATATTAAAAAGATTAAAAGAAATAGATAAACCTTTTATTTTAATATGTCCTTCGATGATGTTAAGTTATAAATATTTTCAGGATGATTTTAAAAATAATATACAGATTATTATACCTTCTAAAAGAATTAATTTTAGAAGACTAGATCACACTAAAAATTATACCCCTCCTTTCGCTGCTTTTTATTATTGTTATAAAATGAATTTAGAAAAGGATTTAATATTTATTGATTAATTTTTTTCTAACCTAATTATATATATGACATATTATCAAAAATTTAATAAAGATTATGAAAAAGGAATTTCAAACGAAGATAGAGTACTAGAATTTCTTAATAAAGATAATGTTAATAAATTCTGTAAATGTAGTAAAAATTACGAATTCGATTTTATGAATTTAGAATATATTATAGAATTAAAATCTAGAAGAAATAACTTTAATAAATATCCTTCTACTATGTGTGGATATAATAAATTAAAAATAGCAGAAGAAAATCCAGATAATAAATATAAATTTTTATTTTTATTTACAGATGGTCTTTATGAATGGGAATATAATAAAGATGAATAT
>CETF01005540.1_pt1 | contig 10105 bp, 8 predicted proteins | sample 326991 | NCBI WGS metagenome assembly CETF01 (sample SAMEA2622331, study PRJEB7988) | marine metagenome | biome: marine biome (ENVO:00000447); feature: surface water layer (ENVO:00002042); material: "saline water (ENVO:00002010), including plankton (ENVO:xxxxxxxx)" | depth 5 m | reverse complement strand
GGCCTGGCCTGGCAATGGCGCCAGTGGCCGGGGGTGGTGCTGGTGCTGGGCTGTCTGCTGTTGGGGGTGTTGGCGACAGTGGTCACGCTGATGTGGCGACGGCGGGCGGACTGATCGCTTGCTCGCCTGCCCGCAGTATGGATGCTTGGTCTTCGTCTGTGGCGCGGCGACGGCATAGTGGGCTAAGGTCGCAGCAAAGCATAACAAGCTGCGCTCTGCCGTGGCTGTAAGGAGCCAGTCATGAGTTTGTCCCGTCGCCACTTCACCCAGCTGGGTTCCCTGGCCCTGGCCAGCGGTCTCTTGCCCCGAGCTGGTGTCGCGCAAACCACGTCCACGCCCTTCGAGGAGTACCGCAGCCACGATGCCCTGGGGCTCGCCGAGCTGGTGCGCCGCGGTGACGCCTCGCCGATGGAACTGCTGGAATTGGCCATTGCGCGTACCGAGGCCGTCAATCCGATCATCAATGCCGTGGTGCTCAAGCACTACGAGCTGGCGCGAGAGCAGGTCAGGCGCGGCCTGCCCTCCGGCCCGTTCCAGGGCGTGCCTTTCCTGCTCAAGGATCTCGGCATTGCCCTCAAGGACACGGTAACCACCGAGGGTTCGCGCTTTTTCCGCGACCAGCGTTTCGACTACGACAGCACCCTGGTGGCGCGCTACAAGCAGGCGGGCCTGACCCTCTTCGGCAAGACCCACAGCCCGGAATTCGGCAGCTCCCCCAGCAGCGAAAGTGCACTGTTTGGCGAAACGCGCAATCCCTGGGACCTCGCCCGCAGTGCCGGTGGTTCCTCGGGTGGCTCGGCGGCCGCGGTGGCTGCCGGCATTGTACCCGCCGCCCACGCCAGCGATGGCGGCGGCTCGATCCGCATTCCCGCCTCTGCCTGCGGACTGCTGGGTCTGAAACCCAGCCGCGGTCTGGTGCCCATGGGGCCTGTGGTGTACGAAACCCGCGATGGCTTGAGTGCCATGCACGTGGTCAGCCGCTCGGTGCGCGACTGCGCAGCCCTGCTGGATATCAGCCAGGGCGCGGCGATCGGTGATGCCTATGCCGCGCCATCGCCGCAGCGCGCTTTTCTGGAAAGCATGGCCATTGCACCGCGTCCGCTGCGCATTGCCCTGATGCGCGAGCCGCTGCTGCCCATGCCGGTGGACCAGGCCTGCCTGGACGCGGTAGAGGCGGCTGCGCGCCTGTGCGAGGACCTTGGGCACCATATCGAGGAAGCCCGGCCACAGCTGGATGCCGGCGAGCTCTGGCGCGCCTTTAATGTGGTCAGTAACGTGCTGGTTGCCGGCAAGGTCAGTGCCCGTGAGCACAAGCTGGGCCGGCGCGCCGGTGCCGAGGATCTGGAGGCGGTCAACCTGCGCGCCCTGGAAGGAGGGCGCGAGCTGGATGCGCTGTCCCACAGCACCGCTCGAAACGTGCTGCATGCGGCCAGCCGCAAGTTGGGCGAATTCATGCGCGATTACGACCTGATTTTAAGCCCCACCATGGCCCTGGTGCCACCCGAGTTGGGCGTGCTTTCACCCAGTCAGCTGGATGAGCCCTTCATGCGCGAGGCGGGCCGCGCATCGGCCTTTACCGCGCCCTACAACATGACCGGACAGCCGGCGATATCGGTGCCCTTGCACTGGAGTGACGAGGGTCTGCCGGTCGGGGTGATGTTTGCGGGTCGTTTCGGGGAGGATGGTCTGCTGTTGCAACTGGCGGCTCAACTGGAGCAGGCGCAGCCCTGGTTTCACCGCGTACCCGAATTGGCCCCCTGACCTGACTTGAGCTGACCGGTTTTCTGAGGGGCACAAAAAAGCCGGGGCGGCTGGTTAGTGGCCGACCCGGCAAGGGGAAGCATGTGGCTAGCCGAACAGCCCGCCAGGATCAGGCCGCGGCGGCAGTATCTGCCTCGGGCGCCTCGACCTCGTGCTTCAAGAGGTAGTCAAAGGCACTCAGCGCGGCTTTCGAGCCTTCACCCATGGCGATGACGATCTGCTTGTAGGGCACCGTAGTCACGTCGCCGCAGGCGAAGATGCCCGGCTCGCTGGTGGCGCCGCGCTCGTCGATCTTCACCTCGCCGTGGGGGGTCAGTTCCACCACGTCCCTGAGGAAGCTGCTATTGGGTACCAGGCCGATCTGCACGAAGACACCGGCCAGCGCCTGGCTGTGGGTTTCGCCGCTCGCCCGGTCCTGGTACTCGATGGCGCTGACTTTGCCGTTCTCCGCCACGATCTGCTGCGTCGCAACATTGCGCAGGATCGTGATGTTGTCGCGTTTCTCGGCCTGGTCTACCAATACCTGGTCGGCTTTCAGATCGGGCAGGAACTCGAACACGGTCACCGACTTGACGATGCCCGCCAGGTCCAGTGCCGCCTCGATGCCGGAGTTGCCGCCGCCGATCACTGCCACGTCCTTGCCCTTGAAGAAGGGGCCGTCGCAGTGGGGGCAATAGGCCACGCCGTTGCCGATGTTTTCCTTTTCACCGGGCACGCCCAGCTCGCGCCATTTGGCGCCGGTGGCAATCACCAGGGTGCGACTCTCGATCACCTCGCCGGAGGACAGGGTCAGGCGCTTGATGTCGCCTTTCTCCACCTTGTCCACGCGCAGGTGTTCCTTCAGGGTCACCGGGTACTCGCGCAGGTGCGCCAGCAGGTTGCCGGACAGCTCGGGGCCGGTGGTCTTGGGTACCGAGATCAGGTTCTCGATGCCCATGGTGTCCTTGACCTGGCCGCCGACGCGGTCGGCGATCACGGTCACCGCCAGGCCCTTGCGTGCCGCGTAGATGGCGGCGGCGACGCCGGCGGGGCCACCGCCGATCACCGTGACATCCTGCAGGGGCAGGGCACTGCTGTCGTCGTCACCGGCCTGGGCGATTGACGGATACTTCTGCAGCAGCTTGTCCAACAGCTGTGCCGTGTCTACCTTGCCGTTGGCAAAGACTTCGCCATTGAGGAAGACGGTCGGTACGCCCTGCACGTTGCGATCCTCGACCTCCTGCTGGAACAGGCCGCCGTCAATCATCTCGGTGGAAATGTGCTCGTTGAGCAGTGCAAACTGGTTCAGCGCCTGCACCACGTCGGGGCAGTTGTGGCAGCTCAGGGAGACAAAAACCTCGAAGCGCAGGGGCTCGCTCACCTTGCGCACCAGGGCCTGAATGCTCTCGTCCAGCTTCAGCGGGGTACCCGAGGCCTGCAGCACCGCCAGCACCAGGGAGCTGAATTCGTGGCCCGAGGGAATCCCCGAGAAGCGGATGCCGCTATCGACGCCGTCGACCTCGAGCAGGAAGCTGATCGGGCTGCGCAGGGCCGGGCCGCGTTCGGTACCGCCGCTATCGCGCTCTTCCAGGGACAGCTTGTCGGAAACCGAGGTGAACTGGGTCAGGAATTCGACCAGTTCCTCGCGCTTGCTGTGTTCGCCGGTCTGCAGAACCAGTGCGACCGGTCGCTCCATCTTGCTGGTGTAGCCCTCCAGGGCGGTCATGATGTCTTTGCTCAACATGATCCTGCAGTCCTCTTGTGAATTCGGATAAAAGGGTGGGCGGCCGCAGCCACCCACCAGGGGGGGGAAGCCGGTAAAGGCTTAGATCTTGCCGACCAGGTCCAGGCTCGGAGCCAGGGTCTTCTCGCCTTCTTCCCAGGCGGCGGGGCAGACTTCGCCGTCGTGGGTAGCGACGTACTGGGCAGCCTTGACCTTGCGGACCATGTCCTTGGCGGAGCGGCCGATGCCGCCGGCGTGGATTTCGGCAACCTGGATGACGCCTTCGGGGTCAGCCAGGAAGGTGCCGCGCATGGCCAAGCCGGACTCTTCGATCATCACGCCGAAGCCGCGGGTAACGACGCCGGTGGGGTCGCCCAGCATCGGGTACTGGATCTTGCCAATGGCTTCGCTGGTGTCGTGCCAGGCCTTGTGGCTGAAGTGGGTGTCAGTGGACACGGAGTAAACTTCCACGCCCAGGCCCTTCAGCTCTTCGTAGTACTTGGCCATGTCTTCCAGTTCGGTCGGACAGACAAAGGTGAAGTCCGCCGGGTAGAACAGGAAAATGGACCACTTGCCCTTCACGTCTTCGTGGGTGACTTCGCGGAACTCGCCGTTGTGGAAGGCCTGAACCTTGAACTCGGGGATGGATTGGCCGATGTTTGCCATGTGTTGATTCTCCTGTTTCAGGTGGTTGTCGCCGTTTCCGGCGTTTGATGGACACACTATGCCCGCTATTATTCTTCTTGAAAATTGATTAAATTGGAATCACACGTTCAGTTTATTGGAAGAGGCCTGCGGCCATGATCTCCCTCAAGCAGCTCAATTACGCCCTCGCGGTGGCTCACACCCGACACTTCAAGAAGGCGGCGGAGCAGTGTGCGATCTCCCAGTCTGCCCTTAGCACGGCCATTTCCGAACTGGAGAGCCAGCTGGGTACCCAGCTGTTCGAGCGCGACAACAAGAAAGTGCTGGTAACGCCGGTCGGGGAACAGATTCTGGCCCGGGCCATGGCCATCAAGGTCGAGCTGGATGACATCCACCGGCTGGCGCAGGCCGGCAAGCAGCCCCTGAGCTACCCCATGAGCATGGGCGTGATTCCCACGATTGGGCCTTATTTGCTGCCCAAGGTGCTGCCTGCGGTTCGCGACAGCTACCCGGAGTTTCGCCTGGCGATTACCGAGGAGCAGTCGCACGTGCTGGTGGACAAGGTGCGCAGCGGGGAACTGGATACCGCGGTACTGGCATTGCCCTACCCCCATGAGGGGCTGCTGGCCTTCCCCTTCTGGGAGGAGGATCTCTACCTGGTGGTGCACCGGGACAGCCCGATCGCCGAGCGCGACAGCATCAGCGGCGAGGAGCTCAAGGGCAGTGGCCTGATGCTGCTCAAGGACGGCCATTGTCTCAAGGATCACGCCCTGGCCGTATGCCACATGGGGGCATCGGAGCTGGGGGCCACCCTTGAGGGGGCCAGCCTGTATACCCTGATCCAGATGGTGGCGGGCCACATGGGCGCCACCCTGGTCCCGGAAATGGCGTTGGACCAGTTGCTGGCGGGCAATTCGGAGCTGCGGGCCGTGCACCTGGCGGAGCAGGGGCCCCACCGGAGCATCGCCTTTATCGTGCGGCCCAATTTCGGTGGGGTAAACAATGTGGAGGTCTTGAAGGCGCTGTTTCGAGAGCAGCTGTCCCGCTGCGCTGCGGCAATTCGCTAGGGGGTGCCGCCCTCCGCGGGAGGGCGGCCGCGAGCCTTACTGCGGGTTGGCAGCCTTGTACTCGCGGATTTCGGTGTTGAACTGGCCGGCCACCTCTTCCTCGGTGGAGACGGCCTTGTTGTAGGCATCCACGGCCTCGCTGTACTCCGCCTGGACGGCTTTCAGTGCCTCCTTGCCTTCGACCTCGCCCTCTTCAATCGTGGTCTTGGCGGCGGAGAAACGCTTCTCCAGACAATCCATGTACTCCAGGTTTTCCGTCTGGAAGGCCTTGACGGCCTGCTGGCCCGCCAGCATCTCTTCCATGCTGGCGCTGGCGCCGTCGGGAAGCTCGGGGCTCGCCGGTTTGCTGCAGTCTTCGGCCAGGGCGGCGCCGCTGCCAAGCATCAGGGTTGCGAGCAGAATGTTCAGGGACTTCATGTGCTTATCTCCTGTCAGGATGAGCGTCAACATTAGCAGTCGGCGAGGGTGCTGCCAAGCCGGATCATTGCCGGCCGACCCAGAGGGGGGCCAGGTCAAAGCGCTTTTCCAGCTGGCCGGCCAACTGGCGCGCGGCACTTTCCGAGGCCAGCCCGGTGATGCGCACCCGGTACAGGCTGCGTCCGTTGCTGTCGACGGGCATGACCACGACGGTATTGCCGTCCTTGCGCAGTTTGCCCGCCCACTCGTTGGCCAGGTTCTGCTCGCGATAGGCTCCGAAGTTCACGAACCAGTCACCGGCGACCGGCGGGGCTGATTTTGGCTTCTCCTCGCGCGGTGGCGTACTGGCGGCTGTCTCGCGGGCCTTGTCGGTGACTTCCCGCTGGGCGTCCACCTGTTGTTCCAGGCCCGCGAGGGTGTCGGACAGGCGCTGGTTTTCTTCCCGCAGGCTGGTGACCAGGGCGCGCATCTCGGTGTTTTCGCCGCGCATGTCTTCCAGGGCGCGGCGGGCGGCGAGCACTTCGTCGGGGGTGGCGGATTCCGCCAGGCGTGCCTGCAGCTCGGTGATTTCGGCCTGCATGGCACTGCGCTGCTGCATGACGCCATAGCCGCCGGCAGCCAGGAGAACCAGGGCAATGACCGCCACGGCGATCAGCGCCAGTGGCCAGCGCTCCCCGTCTTCATCTGTTTCTTCCCCGGCGACGGTCATGGCCGGCGTACTCTGCCCGTCGTCACGGGAGCGTTCCTCCGCCGTGCGCGTGCCGTCCTCGTCCCCGAAGGTGTCATCGAGCGAGCTGTCGTCGGAATAGTCGTCGCTGTCCCAGTCGGGGTCGGAGGGCTCACGCTCCCCGGCCGAGTCGCTGCGATCATCGTTCCGCTGATTCAGGGGCTCCCCCCAGATATCCACCGGGTCTTCGTCCTGGTCCCGGTAGCTGAAGCTGGGCAGGTCATCGTCGCGCCCTTCCTCGCCGTTGTCGCGATCGCGCCAGGGGTCATCGGGGTCCGGGTCGTCGCGCCAGGGATTGGGCTCGTTGTCGTTGCGCTTGTCGTCGTGCATGCCGATGCTCCGCGGGGGCTGCTGTGGCTGGAAGGAGTCTACCAGAGGGTGGCCGGCAATGCCCTTGCGCGTCTCAATCCGGGGTGCGGAGGGACTGCAGCCCCCGATTGAGCCGGGCCAGGTGGCGGCTGACATCGTCCCCCTTGGTCTTGGAAACGCCGACCGCAAGGATGTCGATCACGGCCAGGTGGGCAATGCGCGAGGGCAGGGGACTGTAACTGTCCTCGCTGGTGGGGGTCACGTTGATCGGAATGGCGATGGTCGAACGGCGAATGACCGGGGTGTCTCCGGGGGCCAGCCCGATCAGCACGGCGCCGGAAGCCCGGGCGTGGTCCATGGCCTCGAGCAGGGCGGTGCTGCGGCCGGTCTGGGAGATGGCCACGACCACGTCGTCGGCGCTCAGGGACATGGCCGACATCGCCTGGATGTGCGGGTCCGAGTGGGCGGCGCTGGCGATCTGCAGGCGGAAGAACTTGTGCTGGGCATCCATGGCGACCGGGCTCGAGGCGCCGAAGCCGTAGAATTCCACCCGCCGGGCATTGCACAGGGCGTCCACGGCGACCTCGATGGTGTCGGGGTCGAGGGAGTCGCGCACCCGGCTCAGGGTCTCCATGGTGGCGTCGAAGACCTTGTAGGTGTAGTCCCTGGCGGTGTCCATCTCGCTGAGCTGGAAGGGCTCGTGGCTCGGGTTGGGCGCGGTGCTGCGCGCCAGTGCCAGCTTGAAATGCTGGAAACCCTCGCAGCCGATCGAGCGGCAGAAGCGCACTACGGTGGGCTCACTGACCCCGGCGGCGGAGGCCAGGTCGACGATGCGCATGTGGATGATGCCCTCCGGGTTGGCGAGCACCAGCTCCCCCACCTTGCGTTCCGAGGGGCGGAGGTCGGGCAGGTCGCTGGCAATGCTGCGCAACAGGGAGCGCTTGGGCCTTGGCACGAATGGTCTCTCTTGTATGGGCGGTCAGGACTGCAGGACTGGCCAGACCCAGGCGTGCAGAAGCGTGTCGAACGCCATGCCTGTCATGATAGTAGTTCCACGAATGGGCGCAAGGACCGCGCCATTATCGCCCTGCCAAGCCAGGTCGCAAACATCGAAACCGAGTGTAGCCATCCAGTGGACACCCGGGATGCAAAAAGGAGCCTGCCTCTGTTTCCCGCTTCCGGTAGAATTCCCGCATGGACGTATCAGATATTCTTTCCCCCCTGAATCCCGCCCAGCGCGAAGCCGTGGCCGACGACAGCCCCAACCTGCTGGTACTGGCCGGCGCCGGCAGCGGCAAGACCCGCGTGCTGGTGCACCGTATCGCCTGGCTGATCCGCGCCCAGGATCTCTCGCCCTGGTCGATCCTGGCGGTGACCTTCACCAACAAGGCGGCCCGGGAGATGCGCGGGCGCATCGAGGAGATGCTGCAGATCTCCGGTCACGGGCTCTGGGTCGGTACCTTTCACGGCCTGGCCCACCGCCTGCTCAAGGCCCACTGGAAGGATGCCGGGCTGCCGCAGAACTTCCAGATCCTGGACAGCGATGACCAGCTGCGGCTGGTCAAGCGCATCTGCCGGGAACTGAACCTGGACGATTCCCGCTGGCCGCCGCGGCAGGCCCAGTGGTACATCAACGGGCAGAAGGACGAGGGCCTGCGGGCGGCGCACATCGACGTGCCGCCGGGAGACCTCTGGGGCCAGACCATGCTGCAGGTCTACCGCGCCTACGAGGCGGCCTGCGAGCGGGCCGGCCTGGTGGACTTCGCCGAGCTGCTGCTGCGCGCCCACGAACTGTGGCTGAAGTGCCCGGCGGTGCTGCGCCACTACCAGGGCCGCTTCCGGCAGATCCTGGTGGACGAGTTCCAGGACACCAATACCATCCAGTACGCCTGGCTGCGGGTGCTGGCCGGCGGGCAGATCCCGGTAGTGGCGGTGGGGGACGACGATCAGTCCATCTACGGCTGGCGCGGGGCGAAGATCGAGAATATCCAGCGCTTTACCGACGATTTCCCCGGCACCCACACGGTGCGACTGGAGCAGAACTACCGCTCCACCCAGACCATCCTGCAGGCGGCCAACGCGGTGATTGCCAACAACTTCGGCCGACTGGGCAAGGAGCTGTGGACGGCGGGGGAGAGCGGCGAGCCGATCTCTCTCTACGCCGCCTACAACGAGCACGACGAGGCGCGCTTCATCGTCGAGCAGGCAGAGAGCTGGGTCAACGACGGCAACACCCGCAGCTCGGTGGCCATTCTCTACCGTTCCAATGCCCAGTCCCGGGTGCTGGAAGAAGCCCTGATCCGCCACGGCCTGCCCTACCGCATCTATGGCGGCCAGCGCTTCTACGAGCGCCTGGAAATCCGCAACGCCCTGGCCTACCTGCGCCTGCTGCTCAATCGCGGCGACGATGCCGCGGTGGAGCGGGTGATCAACACCCCGCCCCGGGGTATCGGCAGCAAGACCGTGGACAGTTTGCGCGAACTGGCCCGGGAGCGCGAGATCGCCCTGTGGCAGGCGATCAATATCGCCCGCGACGAGAAGCTGATGCCGGCCCGTGCACTGTCAGCCCTGGAGGGCTTCCAGGTACTGATTGACGAGCTCGACAGCGGTACCGACGAGCTGGCGCTGGAGGAGATCGCCGAGCAGGTGATACAGGGCTCGGGCCTGGTGGATTTCCACCGCAACGAAAAGGGCGAGAAAGGCCAGGCGCGGGTGGAAAACCTGGAGGAGCTGGTCAGCGCCGCCAAGCAGTTCGCGCCCGAGGGCGAGGAACTCTCGCCCCTGCAGCAGTTCCTGGATAACGCCGCCCTGGATGCCGGCGATGCCCAGGCCGATGCCCACGAGGACAGCGTCCAGCTGATGACCCTGCACTCCGCCAAGGGCTTGGAGTTTCCCCTGGTGTTCCTCGCCGGCATGGAGGAAAACCTGTTCCCCCACCGCATGTCCCTGGAGGAGCCCGGGCGCCTGGAGGAGGAACGGCGCCTCTGCTACGTGGGTATCACCCGGGCCATGCAGCGCCTGGTGATCAGCTACGCCGAGTCCCGTCGTCTGCACGGCAACGAGACCTACAACACCCCCTCGCGCTTTGTGCGGGAGATCCCCGCGGAACTGTTGCGGGAGGTGCGCCTGCACAGCACCACCATCCAGAGGCCGGTCAATCACTTCGCCCAGACCGAAGTGCCGGACACGGGTATCAGCCTCGGGCAGCGGGTCTACCACAGCGTGTTTGGAGACGGCACGGTGATCAATTTCGAGGGCCGCGGTGCCAGCGCCCGGGTGGAGGTCAACTTCGACGACGAGGGCAGCAAGTGGCTGGTGCTGCAGTACGCCAAGCTGCAGGCGCTCTGAAGCGCGGAGTGCGTCGGTTGCTGCCGCGACGGGACTGGTGCAGCAGTTGGTGAAGCTGCACCCGGCGGGTTAGACTGCGCCGCCAGAGATCCACCAATAAGCAGAAACTGCCATGCCCCAGTCCCCCGT
>CETF01011158.1_pt1 | contig 10122 bp, 8 predicted proteins | sample 326991 | NCBI WGS metagenome assembly CETF01 (sample SAMEA2622331, study PRJEB7988) | marine metagenome | biome: marine biome (ENVO:00000447); feature: surface water layer (ENVO:00002042); material: "saline water (ENVO:00002010), including plankton (ENVO:xxxxxxxx)" | depth 5 m | reverse complement strand
GCACCGCGTTTTCCGTTGGCGACGTTCGACGCGCCACGTCATCACAGAACAGCGGTCTGGTTTTTGAATGTACGACTGCTGGAACATCTGGCAGCTCCGAGCCAACTTGGCCAACAGACATTGGCAGCACGCTGACTGACAACACTGTCGTTTGGACGGCGATCAGTTCAATCTATGCAGACCTCTCGGCACTTGCTCCAGATGCGATCATCGAGCTGTTTGAGCTGCACTACGACAACACGCTGCATGGCAGCACAGACATCTTGCGTTGGCACGCAGGGTCTAACGCTGATGTGACCGGCAACATCACTTGGAACAGCAATGATTACGCTCGTCTGCCTGTGCAGGCGGAGGGCTTTGAGTACACAAACGGCGGCACGTTGCCTCGGCCAACTTTGTCGGTTGCCAACCTCGATGGAGCGGTAACAGCACTGCTGCTGGGTGTAAACCTGACAACTCCAGGCAACGACCTGATAGGCGCAAAGGTCAAGCGCATCAGGACGCTGAAAAAGTTTCTTGATGGCGAGCCAGCTGCTGACCCTTACGCAACGTTCCCTGTTGAGGAGTGGTTTATTGACCGCAAGGCCACTGAATCACGAGATGTTGTCAGCTTTGAGCTGGCCAGCAAGCTTGACCTGTCAAACAAGGAACTGCCTAACCGTCAGGTTGTGGCCAACATCTGCCAATGGCAGTACCGCAGTTCTGAGTGCAGCTACACGGGCAGCAACTACTTTGATGCAAACAACAACAGCGTTGGAACGTTGGCGCAGGATGCGTGCGGCAAGCGGCTCAGCAGCTGTAAGAAGCGTTTTGGCGAGAACGGAGAACTACCGTTCGGTTCGTTCCCTGGAGCAGGACTGCTGAGATGATGCTGCCACCTTCAGTTATGAGTCTGATTATGACTCATGCAAAGGAAGAAAGTCCCAAAGAGTGCTGTGGCCTGGTTGCTGTAGTCAAGGGCAAGCGTCGTTATTTTCCTTGCAAGAACCTGGCTGACACGCCAGACGAGCATTTCGTGCTCGATCCAGCTAACTACGCAGCTGTGGAGGACAAAGGCGAAATCGTTGCTGTGATCCACAGTCACCCGACAACGAACCACAACCCATCACCAGCTGATCGCGTTGCTTGTGAGCAAAGCGGTCTGCCTTGGCACATCGTCAATCCGAACACTGAGAACTGGGGCTACTGCGAGCCAGAGGGCTTTGAGTTGCCGTATGTGGGACGTGAGTTCTCTCACGGCGTGATCGACTGCTACAGCCTTTGCCGAGACTGGTACAAGCGAGAATTTGAGCTTGAGTTGCGAGATTACCCACGTCGAGACAAGTGGTGGCAGCGCGGCGAGAATCTGTATCTAGAGAATTTTGAGAAAGAAGGGTTCAGACAGATCCCGATTGCAGAGCTGCAGCGTGGTGATGCGTTGTTAATGCAACTGGTATCTCCCGTGCCAAATCATGCAGCGATCTACCTAGGGGATCAGCAGGTCTTGCATCATGTGCAGGGCAGGCTGTCTAGCAGGGACGTTTACGGCGGGTATTATTTGAAGAACACTGCCTGTGCCTTGAGGCATGAAAGTCGTTAAGGTCTACGGCGCACTGCGCGAACTGCTGGGCAAGACTCGATTTGAGTTTGTGGCTGACACGCCTGCTCAGGCCATGCGTGCATTGTTAGTCAATTTCCCTGAGCTGCAGCAATGGTTGATTGACAGCGAAAAAAATGGTGTTGCCTATCGAGTAACAGTCGGCAAACAAAAAATACATAACGACGATGTATCAGGGCTGTTTTCACCTTGGAGCGAACGAGAGGTGTTCAGCATTACCCCTGTGTTGATAGGCGCAGGCGGCAGCACTACGCAGATTTTGCTTGGCGCGGTATTTGTTGGGCTTTCGTTTGTATCTTTTGGCGCAGGAGCTTTTGCCGGAGGCAGCTTGGCCGGTTTAGGAACTACAGCGGGCATTTACGGTGCTGCTTATGGTTCAGCAGCATTAGGCGCGATTGGTGGGTATCTGCTGCTTAGCGGCGTTGCTCAAATAATTTCGCCTGTGCCAAAACCGCCAAAAGAGGCAACGCGGCTTGAATCAAACAGCTTTAGTGGTGTTCTGAATACTGTGCGCCAAGGCGTGCCCGTACCAATAGCCTATGGGCGGGTTTTTGTTGGATCGGCGGTTATCTCCGCTGGTCTCGACGTTGATCAGGTTTGAGCATGACTAGATCAAAGTACATTGCAGGCGCTGGCGGCGGTGGTGGCAAAGGTGGTGGCGGTGGTAGCAGCCCAACGGAAGCCGATGATTCGCTGCAGTCAAAACAGTTTGCAAACGCTCTTGACTTGATTAGTGAGGGTGAAATTGAAGGTCTAGACGACGGCAATAAGAGTATTTTCTTTGATGGCACGCCACTGCAGGCAGCAGACGGCTCGTACAATTTTGCCGATTACACAGTTGTTACGCGCACTGGAACGCAAGGACAGAATTATATTCCTGGCGTTTTTAGCAACATTGAGTCTGAAACATCGGTTGGGGTTGAGGTCACTAACGCCGCGCCAGTAATTAGGCAAATTACAGATGACGATGTTGACCGTGTTCGGGTAACAATTCAAATCCCTTCACTGCAAAAAATTGAAGATGACGGGGATATTGTTGGCACAAGTGTTAGCATCAGCATCCAAGTTCAATACAACGGCGGCGGCTACAACACCGTCAAAACTGACACGATTTCAGGTAAAAGTAGTGGCTCATACCAGCGAGACTACCTGCTGACATTAACCGGATCGTTTCCAGTAGACATCAAGGTTGTTCGTAACACCGCTGACAACGGCACAACAAAGCTAGCCAATACAACAAATTGGCAGAGCTTTACGTCAATTATTGATGCTAAGCTTGCTTACCCAAACAGCGCACTCGTTGGTCTGCGCCTCGGGTCTAATCAATTTCAAAGCATTCCTCAACGGAAGTATCTAATTCGTGGCATCAAGGTTGCAATTCCAAGCAACGCAACCGTAGACACCACAACACATCTGGGACGGATTACATATTCCGGCGTGTGGGATGGAACGTTTGCGGCAGCAACTTGGACAAATGATCCAGCCTGGTGCCTATGGGATCTGCTAACTAACGATAGGTATGGTGCTGGCATTCCTGAATCTTCGTTGGATCGCTATGACTTTTTTGCGATCAGCCAGTATTGCAACACTCTTGTTGATGACGGTAAGGGCGGGCAAGAGCCACGTTTCAGCTGCAACTTGCTGATTAACCAACGCAGAGAGGTTTACAACGTCATCCAAGAGATGAGCAGCATTTTCAGGGGCATTTCTTATTACGGCGCTGGTTCGTTGGTCTTGCTGCAGGACAAGCCTTCTGATGCTCAGTACACGCTTGGCCCAGCCAACGTTGTTGATGGCGTGTTTTCGTATTCTGGCTCGTCAGTTCGCAGCCGCCACACTTGCGCGACTGTTGCGTACCAAAACTATGACGACCTTGGTGAAGTGTCGTTTGAGTATGTCGAAGATGCTGACGGTGTTGCTAAGTACGGCGTCAACAACAAGGACATCAAAGCAGTCGGCTGTTATTCACAAGGGCAGGCCAACAGACTTGGCAAGTGGACGCTGCTAAGCGAGCAAGATCTCTACGAAACGTGCAACTTTGCCATCGGCATTGACTCAGGCATTGTTGTCAGGCCTGGCATGGTTGTGGACATTGCTGACCCGTTGCGCGGGGGATCGCGAAGGAATGGGCGTGTTTCATCAGCAACGACGCTCCAGATCACGATTGACAGCACCACTGAGCTGTCAGTCAATATGGACAAAAGCCCGACGATCTCAGTCGTCTTACCTAACGGTTTGGTTGAGACAAGGGGCATCAATAGCATCAGTGGTACGGCGGTGAATGTCAGCACTGCGTTCAGCCAAGCTCCAGCAGTTAACGCTCCATGGCTGATCCAAACAACCGACATTCAGTCGCAACAGTTTCGTGTTATCAGCGTTGCTGAAAACGGTGACGGGGTTTTTGGCGTATCCGCTCTCAAATACAACGAGAGCATTTACAACGCAGTAGAGCAGGACCTTGACTTAACTCAGCGCGACATTAGCAACCTCACTGAGCCACCACCGGCTGTAAGCAACTTGTCTGCGACTGAATTTTTGTACGAAGAAGGCGGATCGGTCAGGACAGGCGTGGATCTTAACTGGGCAAGTCCCTTGAATGTAGCTGATTTTGTTGTTCGTTATCGCTTGAATGACAATAACTTTGAGCGGATTACAACTGAGTCGCCTTCAACGCAGGTCAAGGGTTTAAAGTCTGGAACGTTAGAAGTTCAAATTACGCCTCGCAGCCTTATTGGCAAAACTGGTCCAATTACTCGTCAAACATTTGCGTTGCAAGGCAAGACGGAGCCGCCAAGCGATGTTCAAAACTTGTCGGTTGAGACGATCAATGCCAACAGCGCAAGATTGCGTTGGGATCAAGCTGTTGACCTTGATGTAAAAGTTGGTGGCCGTGTAATCATTCGACACAGCAGCCTTACGGGTGGAACGGCAACTTGGCCAAACTCTGTCAACTTGATTCCTGCTGTTGCGGGTAACTCAACTGAAGCGATTATCCCGTTGGTTGAAGGCGAGATTCTTGTCAAGTTTGAAGACGACTTAGGCAAGCGTTCTATTAACGCCACCAGTGTCTTGGTTGATTTTCCCGATACGTTGGGACGCCTGCTAGTACAGGAGCAGCGTGAAGATCAGGGCATAGCCCCATTTTCAGGCACAAGAACAGATGTTTTCTACAGCAGCGCGTTTGATGGCTTAGTCCTTGATAGTGATGCTGATTTCGATAGCGAGGCAAGCGTTGACGATATTTCAGACATTGATGGAATGGGACTTATTGTCCCATCAGGCGAATATGAATTTGCAAGCACTTTGGATTTAGGCGGCGTGTTTTCGCTAGACCTTACTCGACGTTTTGTAACAAGAGCGTTTTTCCCTAGCGGCACCATTGATCAGCGACAAGCAAATATCGATAGTTGGAACGACTTTGACGGAGCAGGTGCTGACGCAGTAAACGCAAAGCTTTATGTGCGTAAAACCAATGATGACCCATCTGGATCGCCTACTTATAGTGTCTGGCAACCGTTTGTAAGCGGAACTTTTATCGCGAGAGCATTCCAGTTCAAAGCAGAGCTGACCAGTGATGACGTGTCACAGAGCATTGTCGTTGACGAGCTTGGCTATCTAGCTACGTTCCAGCGCAGGCAAGAAAACAGCAACAGTGCGATTGCTTCAGGCGTTGCCACCAAGTCAGTCACTTTCGACAAAGCATTTTTTACTGGCACTGCAGCACTTGGTGGGACGAATGCGTATTTGCCCAGTGTTGGGGTGACAGTTCAGGATCTTGGCGCTGGAGAGCGGGTGAACATCAGCAGTGTTTCTGGCACCGGCTTTGACCTTGACGTTCTAGATTCAGGCGGCAGCAACGTCAGTCGCAATTTCACCTACAGCGCAGTTGGCTATGGCAAGAAGCAGTAGACTAGGCGCATGTTCTCCAAAGCGGGCTGAGTAATGGCCATTCATGATTATGTAATCGCGAATGGGTCTGGAGCGGCAGTCCGTTCGGATTTGAACAATGCCCTTGCGGCAATCGTCAGCAATAACAGCAGTAGCACTGAGCCTTCAACCACTTATGCATATCAGTGGTGGGCTGACACTAACAACAACGTCCTGAAGATCAGGAACGCTGCCAACAACGGCTGGATCACGCTCCGTGAGCTTGACGGCACGATGGTGATAGAGGACGGCACTGCTGCCGCTCCTGGTCTGGCATTTACTGATGACGTAGACACTGGCCTGTTCCGCCCTGCAGCAAATCAACTGGGGATTGCCACCAGTGGTGTTGAGCGAGTTGAGTTTGGAGCGACTGAAGTTGTCTTTAACGACGGTGGTGCTGACGTTGATTTCCGCGTTGAGGGTGACACTGAAGCCAGCCTATTAAAAGTTGATGCAGGCAACGACCGCATTGGTATTGCTGAGTCTGCCCCTGGAACGCTTGTTGAGATTGGCAGCACAGCGCCTTACGTCACGCTCAAGAACAGCACAGAGGAAGACGCTGATGGTGGCCGTGAAAGCCGCCTGATATTTGAAGGTGAGCAGTCTGGCGGTGAAATCTCAACGCTTGCGCAGATTGAAGTTTCACACGATGGAACGGCTGATGATGAGCAGGGCAAGCTTGTTGTCAGCACCAACGATGGATCTGACGGTGCGTCACCAACTGCAGCTCTGACGATTAGCGCAGATCAGACTGTTGCTGTCGAAGACAATTTGACGGTCAACGGCAACCAATATCCGACTGCTGGTGCGTTAAGCCACAGAAATCTTGTAATCAATGGAGCGCAGACTGTATCGCAGCGGGGAAGTAGTTTTTCATTCGCGCATGATGGAACAACCAGTAGCTACACACTTGACAGAATGTCATTCGTGACATCAGGCACGGATTCTTTTGATGGCACAGTTTCACAATCTACTGATGCGCCTAGCGGCTTTGCGAAAAGCTGGAAGCTGACCACAGGGACCGCAGAGGCAAGTATTGACGCTGACGATCTTGTTTACGTTCAAACGATTTTAGAGGCGCAAGATCTTCAGTTACTTAATTATGGGGCTTCTGGTGCAAAAACAATCACATTGTCTTTCTACGTTAAGTCCTCTGTATCTGGAACGTTTGGCGTTGGCATTTATCAGGCTGACGCCATTCGGAATAGAACGGCCACTTACACAATCAATGCGACTGACACCTGGGAGCGCAAAACAATAACTTTTACAGGCGATACCTCAGGAACCATCAATGACGACAATGGTGCTGGTTTCCAAATTGCTTGGAATTTGGCCTCAGGGTCTAACTGGGATTCAGGTAATTCAACCGCTTGGGGCGCTTATGTTAACAACCGCTGGGCGTTTGGTCATGCCCAAGACGGTGTGATTACAACAGCTAGCGCGACTTGGCAAATCACTGGTATTCAATTAGAACTTGGCGAGAAGGCGACACCGTTTGAGCACAGAAGCTATGCCAATGAGCTTGAAAGGTGCCAACGATATTTTGTGAGATTCCAAGGCGGTTCAGGCTCTATTGATTTTGCTCCAATCGGCTCAGGTACTTGTACTGGATTGACCGAAGCAATTATTTACATTCCCACTACCGTCACATTAAGGGCAAATCCTTCATTTAGTTTTAGTGGAACAGTTTCAGTGCATGACGGGAGTGAAGTAGAAACAGTCACAGCCATAGGTATAGACTACGCGGCATCAGCCGCTGGAACTTGGCTTACAATAACCACCACATCTGGCTTGACTTTAGGCAGAGGCGTGTTTATGTATACCCAAAACGCCACAAGCAATCACTTTAGCGTAAACGCGGAGCTTTGATCCATGGCTTACCAGATTATCAATTCTGTCAACGTTGCAGGGCAAGCGGTAGAAACAATTCACCGTATTGCTGACAACACCTACATCCCCGTAGATCCCTCAAACAGGGATTACCAGCAGTATCTTGAATGGCTTGCAGAAGGCAACACGATTCAACCTGCCGAGTGATGCAACGTCCTGACCCTGGTAATTGATTTGGTTAGTCGCTGCAGCTTCCGATAGACTTAGTCGAGGAGGTGCGTTATGGCTGTCGCTCCAGGTACTTACAACTTCACGCTGCAGCGTCGGGCGGACTATTCGCTTGACCTGCAGTTCAAAGACAGCAGTGATGCGGTAATTGACTTAACGGGCTTTACTGCTTACGCGCAAGCGTGGGACAAGGCGCGGTCAACCAAGTACGCGGATTTTGCTGTTGCATATACCGACCGCTCCAACGGGCAAATCACTATCAGCCTTACCGACACGCAGACTGCAACTTTCCCGGACGAGCTTCACTACGACGTAATGCTTGAAAACGGCAGCGGCAACAGGGACTATTACCTGGAGGGCGTCATTTTTGTCTCTCAGGGGTATACGTCACCATGACCACGGTCAACGTCACAACTGCTGAGAACAAGGTCCTCGTCACCACACCTGATGGGACGACCGTTGTTCAGACACCTGTCACAACGACTGTCACAGCCACAACTGCTGGTCCTCAAGGGCCTAAAGGTGACACGGGAGATGCCGGGCTTGTTCTTGATTCGTCGTCTAAAGTGGAGGGAAGCGTTATTTATTACGACGCAACTGCTAACACGTTCCGGGCTGATACAACCTGGACGACTGACACACTTGCCGACGGGGGCAATTTCTGACCATGGCTAACACTCTTCGGATTAAGCGTCGGGCGTCGGGTAGCACTGGAGCGCCTTCTTCTCTTGAGAATGCCGAGTTAGCTTTCAATGAAGCGGATGCCGGTGATGGCATTTTGTATTACGGCAAAGGCACTGGAGGTGCCGGGGGTAGCGCCTCAAGCATTATTGCTATTGGCGGGGATGGTGCGTTTGTCAGCCTGTCCGGGAACCAAACAGTAAGCGGCAATAAGACCTTTACTGGCACGGTTGTTCTGCCAACGCTTTCATCGCTGGCCACATCGGGAAATGTTGTTGTTGGCGGCAACTTAACCGTTAATGGCACGACGACTGAAATTTCTTCAAGTGTTTTAAACGTCGAAGATAAAAACATTGAGCTTGGAAAGGTTGATACGCCGACTGATTCGACAGCAGACGGGGGAGGTTTAACCCTCAAGGGAGCTACGGATCACACAATCCTTTGGACCAACAGCACTGATAGTTGGGACTTTTCTGAGCACGTAAATCTTGCCTCTGGCAAAGAGTTCAAGATCAATGGCACTAGCGTTCTTAGCGGTAGCACTCTTGGTTCTGGTGTTACTGGCTCCAGCCTTACTTCTGTTGGCACGCTGACTTCTGGAACGTGGTCTGCGTCCACAATCGTCAGCAGCAAGGGTGGGACAGGCCAAACCAGCTATAGCAATGGTCAGCTGTTAATCGGTAACTCAAGCGGTTCGCTTTCCAAAGCAACCTTGACCGCTGGAAGCAACGTGACCATCACCAATTCTTCTGGTGGGATCACAATCGCATCGTCTGGCGCACCATCGGCCGGTGATGGTATTGCGGTAAGCGGAAGCACCGTAAGCGTTGACCGAAAAGCTAATGGCGGCCTTGTTATTGAGTCTGCTGAGCTTGCTGTTGACCTTGGCGCGTCAAACATTACAGGCACGCTTGCGGTTAGCAACGGCGGAACAGGCTCTACAACCTCCTCTGACGCACGAACGGCACTAGGCCTGGCAATAGGCAGCGACATTCTCGCCTACAGCTCAAAGCTTGATGCGATTTCTGGCCTTGGCGTTACCGACGGCAACATCATTGTTGGTAACGGCAGCACATTTGTTGCTGAAAACGGTTCAACCGCCAGGGCATCTCTGGGGCTCGGAATCGGCACAAATGTCCAGGCATATGATGCCCAGCTAGACACTTTTGCAGGAGCCAGCAGCGCAACTGCGACTGCTTTGGTTGCATTGACTTCAACAGAGGTCGGCATTCTTGATGGCGCAACTGTTACTACTGCCGAGCTGAATGTTCTTGACGGCGTAACCGCAACCGCCACAGAGATCAACAAGCTTGATGGGGTAACTGCTAGCACTTCCGAGATCAACAAGCTTGACGGGTTAAACGCATCAACCTCAGAGCTGAACATTGTTGACGGCAGCACTTCTGCGACCTCTACGACCTTGGCGACAGCAGATCGCATGGTTGTTAATGACGCTGGAACGATGGTTCAAGTTGCACTGAGCGATCTTGTGACCTTCCTCAAAAACGGATCTGTAAGCAATTTCGAACTCGATGGAGGTTCGTTCTAAAACCAATGGCAAATACAATCAAGCACAAGCGCGGGACATCCGATCCTGGAGCGTCAGATCTTGCCGTAGGCGAACTCGCCATCAATACAAGCGATGGCGGTGTTTTTACTAAAACTGATGGTGGGTCAGTCGTTGAGGTTGGGGGCAGTAGCGGGCTTGTCGATAACAGCACTGACTTCGACAGCCTAGGTGTTGGAGCTAATGCGCTTGACTCTGAAACTTCTGGCACTGGCAATACTGGAATTGGGAAATCGGCTTTAACGGCCCTTACAGAAGGCACCTCTAATGTTGGGCTCGGAGATAGGGCCGG
>CETF01009084.1_pt1 | contig 10126 bp, 17 predicted proteins | sample 326991 | NCBI WGS metagenome assembly CETF01 (sample SAMEA2622331, study PRJEB7988) | marine metagenome | biome: marine biome (ENVO:00000447); feature: surface water layer (ENVO:00002042); material: "saline water (ENVO:00002010), including plankton (ENVO:xxxxxxxx)" | depth 5 m | reverse complement strand
TAGACGTGAACGCAGTCTTTCACTACTGTGTTGCTGGTTCGGTAAGCAAAATCTCAAGATTATTAGAGACCTCCCATATGCTTGCCTTGGTACTGCTTGCAATAGTGAATTCTTTGGTCGCAAAGTTTTGGTCATGACCCGTTACTGAATACTGTATAGTAAGTAATCCGATATCAGCTTGTCTAATCACGCAACTGCCACCTTTGCTGACTATGTTAGATAAAGTAAGTTTATTTATCTTTGCATTGGTGCTAGTTAAACTACCAGTATCAAGCCAAATTCGGTCATAAGTGCCTGCTGAAGTAGTCAATTCTCTAGCCATTGCATTCCCACCTGATATTCTTAAATCTCTTTGAGTACCAGCAGTCTGTGCAATAGACTGACCATCTGAAATATTATTCTTTACTATGATTTTATAAATGTTTGAATCCGAAACAGTCAAACTTTTGCAAGTATTTCTATCCCACAAGAACTCACCGATTTCAAGCCTTGCATTCTGCCCATTCTTGCCTTCAATTAAGATAGCTTCAGTCTTTCCACTAGGCAAGGTACTTCCTGTGTAAGAGTTTACACTTACATCAGTTATGGATATTTCTTCTACTGGTGTAGTTCCAAGCACGATTCTAAGCGTGTTGTCATCAGGGTTATCTTTTCTCCACGCTAGTTCTTTTTCAAGTTCCTCGCTAGGAAATTCACTTGGAGCAGCATAAATACCTGCATCACCATTTGCAAAACTTCTCTCTTGTATTATCTCATTTGCTACCACCCCACCTGTGACAGTTCCACCAGCGATTAGTAGCCCACTAGCCATAGCCGGATTAAAACCTAGCTTAAGAAGCAGATTATATGGGCTTGCCAGAACTTGAAAGAACCTGTGCCACTTCTTGCTCTCTTGGTCTAGGTAATCTATCTTAGCCATTACATAGTCTCTGATAATAAGACCTTTCTTGTAGGCTTGTATTGAAAGTAAAATTGGAGACTTAAGGATAGTTATTATCATTCTTTTAAATGCACGCAGTATTTCATAAATAAAGTTTGCTGCACCTTTAACTACAGTAAAAGGGATATTTAATATTGATTTGATTATTTTCTTAATTCTTTTCCACATGGTACCTCCACACTACTCTGATTATACACTATAACATTCACCAACGATAACCATAAGTATGAGGCATAGACAGTATGCAAGTATTGCAACTGTTGATTTATCCACGTTTTTTAGTAGTTTTCTTTCTTCTCTTCAGCTTCTTAAAGTCTGCACCTGTAATCTTGTCTCGTGGTGGTGCGACTCGTGCAAGTTTCTTTTGCTTTGAACTGTATTTCTTTTTACCTTTTGGCTTTGGCATTACCACTTCACCTTATCTGCCCACCAAGCTGCTGACATTTTACCTCTAGCAATATTCTTGGCGTGCCTTGCTTTAAATGATTTTCTTTTGGCTTTCATTCTAGCAGACTCACCTTTCTTTGGTTTACCTGCTGTGCCTTTTAGTGTGCCTACACGTTTACCTTGCTGTCCAAACCTAATTAGTTTTAGTTTATGACCTTCTTGTGCAAGAACAACGTGTGACTTTGTAGGATGGCTTGGTGTTCTTTTAGCTTTGTTTACACCTTTAAGACCATACTTTTTAAGCATAGATTTCTTTCTACTCTCATGAGCCATTTAACTACCCATACCCATAGTCTTTACTCGCTTTCTACGAGTTGTTTTTTTCTTGGTAGTTTTTTTCTTAGTAGTCTTCTTTGCAGTAGTCTTCTTTGCAGTAGTTTTTTTACTGCCACCTCTAAGTAAATCTTTATCTGCTTTTCTTGCACCACCTTTACCAGTGACGAAAGACTTTACTCTTCCCATAGCCCAAGCATGAGCACTTGTCTTTGGTCTACTACCAGATGAGTAGTAAGCACCAAGTCCTCTCTTGTATACCTTGTCTAAGGTAGACTTAGAGTACCTGCTTGCTCCGGGAATACTTTTGTATTTACCGTTTGCCATTATCCTCTGCTCCTCTGTTTACTTATTCTGTCCATCATTGCAGGCGTAAGCTTACCTTCACGATAAAGTTTTCTAGTTCTCTTTATCTCAGCTTCTCTAGCCTTTGGATTCTTAGCACCCTTGACGTACTTTTTAGGCACACCACCTTTGGTCTTAGGGACCTTTTTAAACTTACGTTTACTTGTAGTTGCCTTCTTTTTAGTTTTCTTTTTTTTAGTTCTACTTGCCATTACCTTTTAGTATACCAAGTCCGTTTTTACCTGCAAGAGATAACCACTCTTGTGGTGTAACGTGACCATCTTCAAGAATGTCTGCAAATAGTTTACCTATTCTTTCTAGTTCTTCTTTCTCGTTTACATTTTCAAGTGTAGACAAAAAGAATGTAACTATATTCTTGTAGGGTTGTGGTAAAAATTTAAGAATAAATTTCATCTTCCTACTGCTTTCTGTGATTGTTTGTGGGCTGCTGTAAATGACACACCTTTCATCATACGTTTTTTCATATCTCTAATATGCTTTGCAGTATGATGTTTAGCGTGTTTAACCATAGTTGCCTGCTGTTTAGCAGTCAAACCACTTAGTGAAACGCCTTTCGCTGTTTTACTTTTTTTTCTTGGTGCCATTTTTCTTTTTACCGTTTTTTTTCGGTTTTGGGGTTGTCATACCACTACTTCTTCCTGTTCCGTAATGTCTAGGCATCTTTGTCCTCCTGTTCGTCTTTCTCATATTGAGAAAGTTTTTCTTTTAGTTCTTTAATTTGTCTTAATAACGCTTCTTCTTTTAAAGCCCAGTCTATCGCTGGATTTTTTGATATTGCACTCTGCACATCCTCAGCCTTAATTTTAATTTCGTTATCCATAGTTCCTTATAGTCCTAAGCCAGATACCGAGTCAACTGCTACAGCTTCCTCGTATATTTTGACTTTGTTGTTTAGTTGATTGTTTAACCACGTCACAACGCCTGCATTGTCAGGCTCCACACCATTTTCAGTTAACGCTTTTTTAATTCTAGTTAACTGTGCATCAGTTACTGATACTGTTAAATCTGCCATTTATGCTCCTTTCAAAGCTAGTTGTTCTTCTAGTTTATTTACTTTTGCACCTAGTTGTCTAATAGCACCTACCATCAAAGTGTTTAAGTTTTTGATTGAGTAGTGAAATGTGCCGTCAGAGTTTGGTGCAATTATTCCTAAACTTTCAAGAGTATCTTTGTGTTCATCAACCCAAGATTTAAACTCTACTTTATATCTATTATCTTGTGTCACAGCACCGTTCCATGCAGTAAGCAAAGCTACGTCATCGTAATCGTCAAAGGCTGTGATTGTAGTTGAACCGTCAACAAATATGTCTCCGTCACCTTTAAATATGTGAGTAGTTGTATTATTTGCAGTTCCGTTTTTAAATACAACAACGTTTTCATCTGCACCTAAATCCGACATAGTGTTTGAACCATTGTGCTCTACAGCTTCTAGTACAACTGGGGCACCTGCACTAGCAGTTGAGTCACTATCAACAGTATTTTTTTGTATACCTCTAATTCTTACTGCACTATCTAAACTGTCAGACTCTTGTGTTTCTGTTATACCAGTTATTGCTAAACCACCAGTAGCATCTGATAATCCAAAGAATGCAAAAGTATCAGTTTCAGTTGTTCCTGTTAAACCATGAGCAACTTGTGAAGATTTAAGTTCTATATTCGGAGAGGCGTTAGCAGCACCATTAATAACTAAACCTTGACCTAAAGTAGTAGATGTAGTGTCACCAATGAATAACTGATTTGAAGAATTAATCAAAGCTACTGTTCCAGCAGCATTCGGTACAGTAACTGTTCTGTCTGCTGTCAATGTATCTGGAACTATAGTCTGAACAAATTGATTAGATGAACCTGACCTCAACACAAAGTCTTTTACATCTACTCTTTGAAGCATTATTTCATCATCATACTTGTATCTAGTTTTATTGCTGCCATCTGTTATTTCTACATCCATTTGATAAACACTGCTGACAGTTACATCAGAATTACTAAATGTAAATTTACCATCTGAGTTTGTAGTCGTAGATGCTCTTGAATTTGCAGTGGTGTTTCTATCGTATAAATTTACAGACTTGCTCGTTAAAGCAGCACCTGCAGAATCGTATGCAAATCCCGTAATTTCTATTCCCATATTTAGTCTCCTAACGGCGTGCTAGTGTAACCACTTAACGCCCTTCTAACATAATAGTCAGCGTTTTCAAACGCCTCATCCTCGTCAATAAAAGCTATTTTAATACCTCTTTGCTCATATTGCTCTCTCTGTAGTCTATCATGTGCTCGTTGATTAGTCGTTCTTGCGTGATAATATTTGCTCTGAACGTTTATACCCATTGGTGGAGATACGATTAAAAAATCTGTTACAGCACCACCTCTTTCAAGTCTTCCACCAAATTGTTTTGATTGGTAAGTAAAGTCTACATTTAGTTTTCTACCAGTCCTAAGCAATGCTTTATATACATAGTATTCTGGTTGGCTTCCTCCTGCCAATGTCCACCACTGAGGTACAGGCTCTAGGACCCTACCACTGCTTGTTCTCCTCTGCCTCTGGGTTACCACTACACAGCCTCACTTAACGTTAATCTAAAACGTGCCCTCTCATTTAGCCCAGTTTCCTCCAGAGCCTGTGCACTCAGCACGGTGACATAGTAATTCCTAGTGCCACCGGAATCATCACGGTAAGTAAGTTCCATAAGAGTTTTATTTGCTATTGCAGTATCTACTGCAGCCTGCAAGTCTCTTATTGTTTTACCTTTGTGGTCATTAGTTAAATCAAGAAGAACATCAAAACCAAACTGCACTGGTAGTGTTTTCTTAAATAGTAGAGCAAGTTTTATCATGTCAGGACTGTTTGTATTTGTGCTGCCTCTTGCTAGTGCCACCTTAAATTTTATACTTCTAAACTCTATCCCAACCGGATTTGCACTAGATGGTAGTTTAAATTCTGTCTCACCAGTGCTTGTAATAGCAGAAAGTGATGTAAAAGAATCGTTGTAGTTTGTAGCGTATGAGACTGTAACAGTTTCATCAGTTGTAGGATTTTCTGTTTCTACTCTAAGTGCCAGTGCTACTTTGTCTTGACCAATAACGTTTGCATCAAAGTATGGTGTTTCAAGAGTTGCTGAACTTGCATAAGTTTGGTCTGCAATTTGACTTGGGTTTATAACATCTGTTGATAAATTTACATAGTAAGCATTGTCATCATAGTTAACCCACAACCTATATTGGTCTTGGTCTGTGCCTACAAATGCACCTGTAATACCTGCTGAACTAGAACCTGTAATATGTTTTATCTCATAACCTCTGTCATCAAAAGCTGCAACGTAAGAAAAACCAGTAAGACCTCCACCTATTTGTGTATTCATCCTTGACCTGCTACCTGCAGTAGCGTGTATCTTAGTTGTTGCAGGAGTTGTATCTGCTTCTTGTGCATTTACAACTAACAACAATTCATTGAGAGTTGGGATAACTTTTACGATTTCCCCTCTGTAAACTTGTGGAACACCATCATCTTTATCAAGACCAACAGTAGTTACAACTGTTGCATCTCTTCCTACATTTATTTTATATAGACCCATTTTTGATGGGTAGTAAATACTACCTCTCCATGTTGCTGTTCCAACACCATTCCTTGGATTCTTTGGTACTTTAAAATCTGTTTCAACAAACCTTGTATTAGCATCATCATGTACATATAAACCTTGTTGAGTCACTGCGTATAAAACTCTTTCTTGACTTGCATTTCTTGCAACAATCAAGCCCACTACTGCATCATCATCAAGTTTTAGTTTTGCATCGTTTGTCCAACTACCTGACAAATCAGATGACCGTCTTAACTGTCCGTCTTTGTCTATTGCATATATTTGGTCTTTGAAAAAAGCTATAAATGGTGTGCTTTGCGTAGAATTTGCAGACCAACTTTCTCCTGTTGTGCTAAAGTAAACACCTTCTTCATTTGCAAAAACTGCTGTTGATACATCATTTACCATTCCAACTCCAGCATCTGTTGAATTATTCATTGGCATTGTTGTTGATACAGTTAATGTTGTCCAAGTGTCGTTTGTGTTGTATGTATGCAGGAATCCTCCACCTGCTGCATACAATACTCCTTTAAAGGTTAAGAATTGTGTAAGTTCTGTGTTAGGGTCACTGCCACTAGCAACTGCTAGCTTCGGTAAAACAAAGTGGTCTTTATGTCTTAGTTGACCAGTAGACCACCAGACTCTATCTAAATCTTTTGATGGGTCCATACGTTCTATACCTATACCACCTCTGTGGTCACTAGACACAAACGTAGATGTAATAGGGTTTGACTCTAAGTTGTAATCACCAAGAGTTATCTTGCCGGGAAACTGACTTGTAATAAATCTTCTTACAGGATTAGACACACGGTAGTAAACACCATTTAATATTATTTCATTTTCATCTACTACTCTTGTTGCCATCAATCAATCCAAACACACCTCTGTGGAGTTTGACTCCTTGCTAACGTTTGCTCTGCTTGTAAATTCATTCTTTCACTATCTAATTGTGCTGCTTCTCTTCTTTCAGCAGACCTGTCAGACCTAGCAAGCAACGCCATTGATGATGCTTTTTGGATAATAAACTCTGGCTCTACATCACAACTTGTTGTGTCAGATGTAAGCAGTGTAGGTTTTTTTACTCCTGTAAGTTTGAGCAAAGAGTTTCTTACAACTGCTCTAGCGTTCTCATCAAACACTAATCTTCTGTTTGCTCTGTCTATTGTGTAAAAGTTTCTGTGTATTTCTTCGTATGCTGCACCGTAGTCTCTTGATACCTTAATATCATCTATTGATACAGTTGCTGCACCAATGTCTGCTACTTGTATCAAACCAACAGATATTATAGCCGTTAGGTTCTCTGCACTACTCAAAGCTATTCTGTGATGAGTCCATGTGTCTGCTGATGTTGCAGGCACTGCTACGTCCTCATAGACACCACTTGTAGCGTTGTTTGCTGCTGCAGATAGCCTTACTGCAAATTGACCTGCTGTAAGAGCAACGTTTGTTTTTATAAAAAATTCTAAATGAGTATAACCTGATATGTTTGTAGATGTTATTGAGTCAGATATTAATATTGCATTTGTACCAGTAGAAGATGGTATAACCATCTTGTTTGCAGCTTGACCTTCTCTGTGGTCCTCTTCATCCACCACAACGCTTGACACACCAGTTGTTACTTCATCAAAGACAGCATCACAAGTAAGTAATGATTTACCAAAGTATTTCTTTCTGTATTCTACCTTCTGTAATCCAACTAAATCTGAGGGTAATGAGTAAGCATATACTTCAGATGATGAATGTAAACTAAAGTCAGTAGTCTGTGGGGCACCTTTTCGTGTTATCCCAGATATAGCCCTGTTTATAAAATCGTGTATTCTTGCAGGTGGTAAATCGTTGTCATATATTTCATAAGCATCTCCAGTAGCAACGTTAAAACTAAGTGCAGGTGATACTGTGATTGTGCTAGTGCTAGAAGCATAGTCAGTAATTCTTCTTATGTTTACAGTGTTGTCTGTAGCATCTGTAACTACAAGCCATGAACCATTGTACTCATCGTCTCCACCAAAAAGATTTACTGTATCTTTAAAAGTAGTTGTATCTCCATCTGCAGTAGCAGTACCGACAGTACAAGCACCAAGCTGATAACCTATTGATTGTCTTAGTTCTGCTCTATTTTTTGATTGTATTGCTGCCATTTAGGCTCCTCTTTATATGCTCTGCATCTAGCATAGTCATATCTATATTTTTCTTTATTGTATCTAGTGGTCCATGTACATTCAATATTTCACTTGGACCATGATGTGGATTTAAGACTTCTGCTCTTGCTAACAATGATTGGTACATATCTTCTAGTTTATCTGTTTCTACATTTTTAGTATCAAAACTACCATCATCTAGTTCTTTTTTAAGTTTAGACCATGCTTCTATTTCTCTTACCCTGTCATTGCCAACTCTTTCATGGTTTCTTAATGTCCATTCTAATTTTTCTATTTCTAGTTGCAAGAATTGTTTTTCATATTTATCTGTTGTGTTTTCTAATATTTCTTTTGTTTGTTCTAAAGTAATCTTGTCTTTTCTATAATCAAAAGATAGCCATGCTAAGTTTTCATACATACTTGCTTGTTCTCTAACGCATTGCCAATACTTGCCTGCTCTTGTAGGAAAACTATTGTCGTTTAAAACAGAGTAACGCATCTGTGCTTCTGTTCTGTACACTTGTTGTTTTATAAAAGAATCTTCAACTTCTTCACGCAATGCTTCCATTTTCTTTGCGTTTTCGTTATTTAGTGCTGGAAATTCATTCATGGTAATATCTCTCTTTCTGGTTGTGTGTCTATACTTCTTGCATCGTTATCCCAGTTTGCTATAACTGTAGTTCTTCTGTCATCTAAAATAGCTTGTGCTTCTGCCTTTGTTTTTTCAGTTGCACCTACTCTTTTAGACCAGTTACCTGTTGCCCATTTGTCATTAGTAACAATAACGTTGCCATAACTTTTTACTTCAAATCTTTTTATTTCATTGCCAACGAATGTGTTAACATTTATATTTTCTATTTGCCAGTATTTCATGTGCTGATTGCCCTCGTAAAACTATACGCATCATCTTGATAACCCGGTCCACCTTCTATAAATCCACCAACTGTCAACCCATTTCCTGTAGGTCCACCACCAAAGTTATTTCTTATATTTGTAGGTACATTATTTCCTGTAGTCCATGTATCTGCACTATATTCGTATGTACCACCATCTGGTCCACCTGCAGCCTCTCCACTGAATACTACTAAATCATCTGCACTTGTTTTTCCAAAACAACCGGGATTTTCATCTAATCCAGTCGTTATGGCTGTATTTGTGGTCCACGAACCACTTGAACCAGAACTATAAGTATATTCTTCGTTTTTCGTATCTCTACTAGAACTAGAAGAACTACCTGTAACTGCTGCACCATTTCCTGATGAACCACAGGCGTTATTTGCTAAATAATATCTAGGTGTAAGCATATTTGTGCTTTGTAAAGTCCAAGTACCACTTCTCATAATTTCATGATTTCCTACTCTTCCACCACTAACACTTGGATTGAATCCACCACATGCCCAAGCATTATCTTTGTCCTCTGCTGCACCACATAATAGGGTAGCACCTTGATTAGTTAGTGTATCAGCAGTTGTAAAACTACTTCCACCCCATTTTTCACAAGCAGTTGAATATGCTGTGCCTCCTCTACTTCCACTAATGCTTATTGCACTACTTTGTGTGCCACCACCTGTAGCACTAGCAGTTGCTGCTGATAATGTTTCTGATAATGTTGTAAAAGAACCAGAAGCACCATTCCAAGTTTCAACAACATCTGTCGCAGGATTAGCACCACCAAAAATTAATGCTGCACTAGCGTTACCAGCAATCACAGACATATACCTATTACTGCTAATAGTATCTCCTACATTTGCCCATATACCCGGTCCACCTGCTGGTGTAAAGCTACCAAAACCTAATATTTGATATCCAAACTGTGCCATTAAGCATCCGTGCTAGTGTCTGTTGTATAAATAATTTTTACACCTATTAATAAACAATCTTCTCCCACAGTATCTGAGCCATTATCAGCATCTCTAAAAACTTCAAAATAACATATTTCTCCTGCTGCTGGACTACCTGCGATTGTTACATCTGCTGTCTCAGCAGTTACAAGAATGTCTTTTGCAGCACTTAATATATTATCTGTTACTGTAACAGCAGTTCCAAAGGCTACATCCATAGGATTATCATTAGCATAAGAAACTCCTGATATTCCCCAGATAACAGCATCTGTATCTGAACCTGTTGTTGTCCAATAAAATTGTGCTTTTATTGTTCCTTCGTTCCAAGATTTTGGCATTGCTACTGAAAACTGTGCGTGTTCTTGTGTGCTTGCATCAAAAGGTAAATGAGTTATATCTGCTCTGCCATTTGTGGCTGCTGCTGTTGTAGTTAAAGCACCACATCCTGCGTTATCTCTAGGAGTCATAGCTTGTGCTGGAACCCACATATTTTCTGTACCAACTTTCTTGATTGCGACACCTTCAATAGTTACTTCACCTGCACTTGCT
>CETF01005932.1_pt1 | contig 10188 bp, 8 predicted proteins | sample 326991 | NCBI WGS metagenome assembly CETF01 (sample SAMEA2622331, study PRJEB7988) | marine metagenome | biome: marine biome (ENVO:00000447); feature: surface water layer (ENVO:00002042); material: "saline water (ENVO:00002010), including plankton (ENVO:xxxxxxxx)" | depth 5 m | reverse complement strand
ACCACTTCCTGTACCAGCCCCTATATCACTTCTTATTTGAGCAGGAGTCCTACTTTTTATAACGCCACTATCACTGACTAAAATTTTACTAGCAGCAGAGCCTAAAGCACTTAAGGTGCTAAGTGTTGTTCCACTACTATTAAATCCTATTCTTTTTGTTCCTCCTGTTGCTATTTCTAAATTATCTGCAGCAGAACTATATATTCCAGTGTTAGTATCTTGAGCTCCAGTTCCACTCCTCTTTCCAAAATTTAAACCTGGTTTAGCTTTTGTACCTGGTGTAATTTGTAAATTAGAACTATTTGAAGTAGCAGAACCTTCAAACTCTGCGGTATTAACTCCACCATCATTTTGTATAACAAAAGGGTAGCTTGCAGAATCTTTTACAAAAGTACCAGTATTAGATTCAAAAAATCTTGAATTAGTTATAGAAGTAGAGCCATTAAATTTTACAAGTCTACCTGATGTTCCTGAGCCAGTGATTGTTCCAGTATTAGTTGTGAATCCAGCATCATTATCAAATATACTAAGTCCTATTTCGTTTGCAGCCTTTCTTCTTTCTGCTCCAGAATCTAATACTATAAATTCATCACTACCTGTCATTGCAGCTGTCATATCTGTTAATTCAGATAAATCTAAAGTAATAGTAAATGTGCCTGAAGTAGTTATAGTTCCACCCCCATCTAAACCAGTTCCTGTAGAAAGTCCTACACTTGTTACTGTACCAGAACCTAATCCAGACACAGAATCATCTACATACTTTTTGTTAGCTGCATCAGTAGCAGCACTCACAGTGTCAACACCTTGTATACGTCCTGTACCACTTAGTATTATATCACCACCACTAACTGTTAAATCACTTGCTATAGTTGCATCACCAGCTTCATTAACTCTAAATAAGAAACTATTACCTCCGTTTTGTACTTCAAACTTAGAACCACTTGTATCATTATTAGAATCTACTTTTATAATTAAATCTGTAGTAGATTGTAACTTACCTGCAAATGTAGAATTCCCATCTGCATCATTTATTGTTGTTGTATTTCTTCCTGCCCATCCGCTTGACCAATTGTCAGGTGAAGAGTTTATCTGTAATCCTTGTTCTGCATTTATATAAACATATTCATTTGTTTGTCCTGTAGCTTGACCATTAGACTCACCTGCATTAAGTACAAGTTGTTGACCACCATATGTTCTTATTTTATCAGCTCTTATTGAGTCTGCATTAGTAGCATCAATTCTACTTGAAAATGTTTTTACACCAGCAATAGTTTGGTTACCTGAAGTTCTTACTACAGTACTATCAACTGTTAATGTACCAGATGTGGTAATAGTTCCTCCACTTAATCCATCACCTGTAGCTACGGATGTAACAGAGCCACTACCAGTTCCTGCTCCAATATCACTTCTAAGCTGAGCTCCAGTTCTATACTTTACTACACCGCTATCACTAACTAAAAACTTGTCAGTATCAGAACTAGCATTAGCTATACTACTAATAGTTACTGATCCTGTTACGGAAACACCTGATGTTGTTGTTTCAAATTTTTTGACATTGTTCTCATATAGCTCAATTGATCCATTTGCAACAAAATTAGCATATGTTTCATTGCCCATAAATGCAGTACCAAAAAAGATACTGTTTGCTGCCTTAATTTCTAAACCATTTGTAGATGTATCAGCAATATAACTTTTATCTGTTAGGTTATTATGATAGATAGATAAATCAGTACCAGCACCAAACTTTGCTAGTATATTATCTGGAAAAGATATTCCACTACCAGAAGATGACATAGTACCTCCACTAAGTTGTAAATATCTTCCATCTAGATCTACTGTAACTGCACTAAGACCTTGCCTATTAAGTGTTAATATTCCATTACCTGTACCAAATGAGGCACTTGTAACATAATTATTAGTATTGATTAAATTTTGAAGCTCACCTAATTCTAATGATTGATTAATATTATTTACATCATCTTCATTATTAATCATCATAAAAAGAGAACCAGTATCTGCACTAGCAGCAGTACCACTATAACCAGGTAAACTTTGTATATCTATTCCAAGGGTAGCTGTACCACCTGAATAACTAAGAGTTAGACCATCTTTATTTCCTCCTCCATTAATATTAACATTACCAGCACCTATTGAAGATGCATTTGCAGTAGTAATACTTATTGTACCAGATCCTGTAATTGTTCCACCTTGTATTGGAGAAGTTGTTGCAATAGAAGTTACACTACCTGAACCAGCTCCTATATCTGACTTAACTTGTGCTTTTGTCCTATATTTAAGAGCTGAACCATCCCATACAACAATACCGGTATATGTAGCATTATCATTAGATATAGAGGATACTGAGAGTGTACCTGTAACTTCAGAATTATTTAAGAATTTTATTGCCATACCGGTATATTTTTATCAAAAGTACAAAATATAAACGTATTTTGAAAGGATAGCTATTATAACTATCCTTTCTAATACTTTATATTATCTTACCTTACTAACTAAAACTCTTAATGAATTTGCCGTTTGTGTTTGGGCAGTAGAAAGAGTTAAGCTATATGGAGATGATGTGTCTCTTACTACATCTACATATACAGTAGCACCACTTGATACTTCATATACTTGTACTATAACATCTGCAGTGCCTAGACCATGAGCAACTGACCAACTTGTTGAGTTACTTGATGGATATGTTCCTGCAAAACCTTGCTTATCTAAATGTGCTTTTAATGTAGCTGGAGTCACCATTAAGTGATCTCCTGAAGTACCATTATCAACTTCTGTTTGAGTTGCTGTCTCAGCTACACCACGTGCACCTTCAGTTGCATCAGGTAATGTTCTTGTAGAGTGTGATTGAATAACACCATCAGTCATATTTAACTGGTCAATTACAGTAACACCTGAAGTATTGATATCTGAGTCAGTACCAATAATTTTATTAAATGTACTTGATAACTGAGCATCACTAATACCGCCTGCTTTAATTGTAACAAACCCGTTTGCTGTTGCAGAGAAAGAAGCACTGCTAAATCCAGCAACACCTTTTTCTGTTGCTCCATCTGTTGCACCTGTACCTGCAATGTTTTGATCTTGTATAACTATACTATAAGCTGTCTCAGCCGGATTAGAACTTGCATTAATATCAGCATTAGCATAGATCATATCACCAACTTCTACATCTACAGTACTACCATTAAAAGATATAGTACCATCTGCAGTAACAACAAAGAAGTCACCTGTAGTAAGTGCAATGTTACTTGAACCTGCTATTTTAGGAGTGTTTGTACTTGCATCATATCCACCTTGGAATACACCAACTCCAGCAACAAGTGATTGAACTTGTCCTAAGTTAACAGCATCTGTACTAGCTGTACCATTAGCAAGAGAATTAATTTTATTATTGCTCATGGTTATATTACCATTTGGTGCTCCTAATACATTTAGTGGAATATCAACTAAACTTGCTTTTCTTACTGCACCACTTGCACTATCATCTCCAATTAAAATTGTATCATCTGATTCTGCATTACCACTCATGCCAGTTGCATCATTAATAATACCAGTAGATGAATAATCAACTGCAATAGTTGGATTGACTGTGCTAGATCCTGAAGAAATTGTTAAACCAGCTCCAGCAGATACACTTGTTACTGTACCTACTGTTAAAGTTCCTAAACTACCATTACCTAATACAACTTGTGAAGCTGTTCCAGCACCTGTTACTGCAATTGTACCAGAACTTGTTACTGGTGAACTAGAAACACTAAATGCTGAAGGCATAGATAATCCTACACTTGTAACTGTTCCTAAATTAGCTGTAAATGGTAAATTAGATATTAAGAATTTTTTTGTTGTGTTATCTGTTGAATCTACACCAGCTACAAAATCTGCTCCTGCAGGAGTAACTGCAGATAACTCATTAAGATCTAAACTATAGGTTAATGTATTTGGTGATCCACTGGCTGCAGCAGCATCTAATCCTGTTCCACCTATAAAGTTTACTGTCTCACCATCAGCAATATCAACAGCTGTTCCACCATCTCCTTTTAGTTTCCAGTCTGTATATGCTCCAGCAGGAGTTGCCCAAACGTTGTCACCTCTAAGGAAGGTAGTAGCACCTGGTGATCCAGTTGCAGAAAGATCTGCTGTAATTGTACCTGTAGTTGTAATAGTACCTCCTGATACATCTACAAACGTACCACTAGTAGTACCTACAGATGTAACTGTACCATCTGCTCCAAATCCAGGCATATCTGAAATAAGAGCTTTTTTAATTGTATTATCAGTTGCATCAGAGAACCATAGTGTGTCAGCACCAGCAGGAGTAGCTGTAGTTGCTGCTAAAATTGCGTTGTCTGTACCAGCATAATCAATGTTTACTGTTGGAGTAACTGATGCTGATCCAGATACTGTGATACCTGTTCCGCCTGATACAGAAGTAACTGTACCAACATTAGCTGTAGCAGTAGTGCTTATTGTTAACTTAGCACTATTAGTTCTAGCTACACTAATTAAACCAGTACCTGCTATTTCTACATCATCATTAGTACCATCAGATCCTGCTAATCTTATTTTGGTTGTAGAACCAGGTACAGATAAATCATATGTTGTATCACCGTCTGATCCTGTTTGAATGCTCACCCAGTTTCCGTTTTCACGTACTCTCAGTTTGTTAAGGCCAGTATCATAATAAAGCTGACCATCTCCATAGACTGTAGGGGCACTCCCTAAGTTTTGGATTCTAGCTAATTCCAGCTGATTCCCAACTAAGGTAATATTGTTTAAAAATTTAATACTTGCCATAACTTTGTTTTTTTAATTTCTATATATAATTTTAATTTAAATATGCACATCCGTTAAATGCAGAACCAAATGTTAATACTAAAACATTAGAGTTAGTATATGCTACATTTCCTACAACAACTGTATTTCCACTATCAACAACTGTGACTGATGGAAATCTACCTAGATTATGCGTAATTGTCCACTGTGCTAATGGAAGGTCTTGGCAGAATACAAATGTTCCAGCATCTGCTATAATTTGCTCTAGATCTAAAACAGTACAAACATTAGTTGGTATTTCTGGACAAGATTGACTTGCCTTAACATTTACCTTAGCTAATGGTTCTACAAAAGTTCCAGATACGCCTGATGCAACTACAACTTTTGATGAAGCTGCATTTTGCCAATCACATAATTTCTTATTTACTATAGCGTCTTCAAAATCTGTATAGCAACATGAGTCTATACCAAATTTAACTGTCTTAAAGTTTGCATATGCTTGATTTGCAAAATTTTGTTCAGTCTTAATCCTCTTCAATAAAGAAAGCTCCTTCTGCTGTGCAGAGTTACTTGATGCTACTATTGTTGATGATGCCATAATTATTTGTTTCTTAAATCTTGTATCTGCTGTCTAGCCAACTCAAGTCCTAGGTCTCTGGATGTATCTAACTTTGCATCTGCTTTTGCTTTACATTGTTTACAAACCACAACCCCATTTCCTAAACTAGCTTTTTGGCATCCACAAGTAAATACTTTACCACAGTGTGCACAATTTGCCATTTCTTTTGGTTTACATTAAATATTTAGAACTTGAACCACAGTTACCTGAAGGACAAGCTATTTTTTCTAATCTATTTTTTGCATAATTATAGAGTTGCATTCCCTGTGCAGCTGCTTGACAGTATTCTACATTTGATACTGCTGCATCTATCATAGTTCTTATATAATACATCTCTGCTAATATTGCTTGTTTATCTGAATCTGGTTGACACGCCTGTACATCTAAGTCACATAATACTTCATAGTATCTTGTAAGTAACTTAGTTACTCTTAAATGATTATATTCTACATAAACTTTAGAGTTAGGAGATACACTATATTTTACAATGTATATTCCATCAGGTATATGTTCAGTCTTTGTACCACAGTCTTCCTTCTGTAATGCAAGTGTACATGCCGTAAGGCACATATCAAACTCTTTATCAACTTTGATTAAAACAGGTACAGTGTACCCAGGCAATGTTATTAACAATTCCTCACAATCTACCGCTAGCTGTTTAGAGTATTGACTAGTATCTTTTATGCATAGTAGATCACAATTAGATACCGTTGGAATCTCTAAACTTAATATATGTTTGTTTGCCATTTCTTATAACTTTAGTACACTATATAGATAATATACAAAAAAATCAAGAATATATAAAATAAAAAGAGCAGGAGTTTTTGGCTCCTGCTCTAATTAAGTTTAAGAAAAACAATATCTTACCAATAAGTATTACTTGTTTGGAAAGGTACTTTGTTTCCATTATCACCAGCCCATGCAGATAAACCTTCCATTAAGTCATCTAACTGACCTTGTGCTGCAGCGTCAGAACATTTTACATAAATTTTGTAAATGTACTGATCATTATCAAACACACCAGTTGGATTGTTAAATCTTGGCACAGAATGCTTGATATAATATGCTCTATAAGTAGCACTTCTATCTACAGCAGCTAACAATTCATCAGACATTTCAATTTCTCTGATTCTTGCACTACTAGCATTACCTTGATTGTAAGGGCTTTGTCTGTATCTCTCTGACAAAATTAGATCTCTAATTACTTGCTCACCTTGAGTTTGTTGCATTGATCCTGGAGTAGCTGAAGCAACACCACAGTCATTACATGGGTTACCAGTTTCATCTAATTGAGAAACAATAATCTCAACAGGCTCAGCATTAAAGTGATCTCTAGTATCAAAAGAACAGTTGCCAAATACAGTGTCTACATATGCACCTACAAAGTTTACTTTAGCAGAAACTTTTACTGCACCATGAGGATCAGTAGAAGCTACATAAGTACCATCTTTACCTTCTGCAATAGTGTAGATTTCTTGTACAACTTCACCAGCTGCATCAGTTTTAGATACAACTAATCCACCATCTTTAACAGAGTCAACAATAAATTCAGCGTCTGCTCCACCACCTGTAATAGTTATTACATCAGCAGCAGCGTAGCCTGATCCTACATCTGCAATAGAGAATGTAGCAACAGCACCACCAGCAACGGTGTCAATGTTCACTTTTAAACCAGATCCACTTCCACCTGTAGTTGCTACACCTGAAGCAACAGAGTAACCTGATCCACCCGCAGAAAGCGTAGCACCAGATACACCTGCAAGCTTTTGTTCAGCAACAAAAGGTTTGATTAGAGGATCAGCTAAAGCCATATCAGCCATATTAGCTAATACTAAAGCAACGTCAATATACTCTTGACCATCTATACAACATACATTTGCTGAGTCAGCAATTGCATAAGCATTGTGATTTAAAAATCTTAATGCTGGAGATCCTTTAACGTCAATTCTCATAAATTGAGTTTTACCACAAGGAGCACAATCAGAAGCTAATGATAAGCTTGCTGTTGCGTTTGATGCAGTAAGACAGTTAGTTCTCCATAATTCAGTAATGTACTTAGGATTAATTCCTTTTGACTTTACTGATTCTTTGTAACCACCATGTCCTGGATTGTTTCCAATAGTATCTTTAGAATAGAAGGATCCTTGGACAATGTAAGCAAGTTCACCTGCAGATACAGCTGGTACACCAGCTCCACCAGGTAATGCTACAGATTCCCAATCTTTTCCATCTACTAAAGCTAACTGACCGGCAGTCAAAGCACTTGTTGCAGTATTAGCAGTTAATAACGTGCTATCTGCAATAAACGTCTTGATAAACGAATGATTAAAATAAGCCATAATTTCTAGTTTTTAATAAATAAATAAATAAATAAATGATAAGGGTTTTAAACCTTATATATATAATATACAAATTTCTTCATATATCACATAATTTTTTTAATTGTTTCTTTCTGCTGCTTGCATGCCTCTTTGCTGTTGATATACATTTTCTATATCTCCTGCAATTAGTGCAGCTGTGTCATCAAGGATAACTTCAACTAAGTCATCTTTAAATTCACAATTTACATTAGCTGTACTTACTAAACCAGTATATGGATTTACACAATCCACCACCTCAATAAGCACAGGTTTTCTATAATAAGTTAATACAGGGTTAACAATGTCAAAGCTGCTATCCCTGTATATTCTTATTCTATTATCTATCATAGTACAGAATGTTTCTCCCCATTCAAAACTTGGATTCTTTAATGGATCCCTTAATAAAAGAGGAACATTAGCTTCTTCAGCTAAATATACTGTCATAGATCTTGGTGTACAACAATCATCTTTTGCTTGAGTTGTAACCCTTTTGTACTCTAAATATGTATCAATTGGAAAATTAGTTGCTTCAAAGTATGTGTCAGTAACATTACCTGTAAGAGATAACTCTATTAGTAATGGTTGTAAATCATCTATTCTTTTCTTAGATAACTCATCACCTTCTTTATACATATTTCCACCGTGCAGGTTTCTCCTACACCACTCTATCTGAGCCTTATTAAAAGCTTCTATAAACTGCCAGCATTCAATGTTATCATAATCATTACTATCTAGCTTATTTAACCTTTGTTTAAGCTTTATAAAGAGTGTACTATTTTCCATTATTTAATATTTTATGAGTTCCAATATGGTTCAACTTTGTCTAATAATGACAACAATGTTTCTTCATTTTCTGGATCTCTAAGGAAATCTAAGCACTCATTAGGTCTTTTACCCATTCTTACTCCACTGTCAATTGGTTCCATCCAACCACCAGCTTTAGTAACAATAAATCTATAATAAAGACCATCTTTAATTAATGCTCTGATTTTTAACTCCTCCATATCCAATCCTGCAACCTCCAGGAATTGTGATGCAGCTCTCTTCTTATTACCCTCAGCACCATTTCCATTCACATAGTCATCCATGTTTTCAAATAATACATCATTAGGTGTATTCTTTGTATATTGTACACTATCAGCATCACATACTTTTGCAACATAAAGTAGCTTAGTAGTGTTAGTATCATATAACTCAGTTAACTTAGAGATAGCTCTGTTTCTGAGTTTAGTGTACTCTGTTCTAGTAGTTAAAGTTTCTTCAACTGTATCTAGATAAAACTTTGGTTCTTTCTGTGCAGATTTTGCCTCCTTTAGTGATTTTGCAACTATAGAAAACCCACCTGCTTTGATTGCATAAAGTTTAATTTTATCATATGGATCAACTTCTGGATCTAAAAATACAGGGTCATTACCACATCTAATTTCAATCTTATCCCAGAACTTAGAGTTGTCTGGCTTCATTACTGTAAGCTTATTCCAAAACTCTTTATCTTTTGGATCTACTACATTTGCAGCAAGTGAAGCTTCTAAATCAGCAACTACAGCTCTGATCTCAGCAATCTTTTCTTTCTTTTCTTTTGGAGGTAAAGCTTTTACTTCTGGTGCAAATTCATTCAACCCTGTAACATATCTCTTTACCCCATTTAATTCTAAACAAGCTAAACTTTCTTGATGCCATACGCCATCATGAAGAGCTAAGCCATATTGTTCTAACCCCATATTCTCCTTGCTAGGATTAAAATAAGGTCTAATAGCTATTGTGCTACTTTTCTTTTTATGTTGATATTTCTCAACAATAGTGTAATCTTCCATAATATTGGTTTTAAAAATTAATAATTGTTATACATAGTCAAAAGTACAAAATCTTGTACAATCTATTATTATTAATATTTCTAAAAGCAAGACGTTAATCTTGCTTCAAGTTATTTGACGTTAGTCAATAACAATTTTTAATATTCCAGCAGTGTGATAAATATCTCCCTTTTTTAAGCCTGCAGCTTTAGCAGCAGCATTGTCAGCATAAGAATCAGAATCAGCAATATCACGTATCCAAGATCTAACTAAATTTACATGTAGTAATCTTGCATTACCTGTTTCTGCTCTTGAAACCCCCTCATATGCTGGGCTCTCAAATTGAGATTTTAATACAGCTAGTTGTTTTGGTGCTCCCATGATATTTATTTTTTAAAGGTTAAAAATAAAAGGGAGGAGGTATTACCCGCCTCCCCTTTGATTACAATTCTTAGAATGATCCTCCCGTAACTGGGTTTCTCATTACAATTTTTAGAACTTTAGTCGGATCTTTAACCCATACAGCTGGCATGGTCTGAGTCATATATACTCTATATCCATTGAACTGACCAGTAGATGCAAATCCTTGAGTTCTTCCCATGTAGTCCATAGTACCATTTTGGTA
>CETF01016489.1_pt1 | contig 10202 bp, 1 predicted proteins | sample 326991 | NCBI WGS metagenome assembly CETF01 (sample SAMEA2622331, study PRJEB7988) | marine metagenome | biome: marine biome (ENVO:00000447); feature: surface water layer (ENVO:00002042); material: "saline water (ENVO:00002010), including plankton (ENVO:xxxxxxxx)" | depth 5 m | reverse complement strand
GCTAATGCTATTATGAATGGTAAACCAGGTTTTGATATAAACAGTGGTTACGAAGTTGCTTTAACATTGTTGCCTGATGGATCACAGCAAATTTTTTTTAATGGTCCTATGTTTGAGCAACCTTTAATAATAAACAGTGCTTCATTAGAAGCTTTATTAGAGTCAGGAACAAACATTGTTGCTGAAACACCAGACATTAATAAAGACATGCTAAGATTATTAGGTGAAATTGGTGTTATGGGTGCTGGTTCTATAAACCCTGAAACTGGACAACTTACTCCAAAAGCAAAAATATCTGAAGAATTTGTTTTAAAAAATCCTGATGGTAGTTTTGATTATGAAATTATAGACATAGGTGGTGGTAAGGGTAGAAATATATTAAAATATGATCTTGATAAAATTGAAAGAAAAGTAACTCCTTTTATAAATGCTGAAGTATCAGGTTTATTATCACAAGAGCAAGAAGCTGTTGCAGCTTGGAACGTGTTTATAGGTCGTATGAGTACTACTCAAGAAGATGATCAAATGGTTCAAAATGCTAATGCAGGTAGTTTATCTTGGAATTACAATGAAGTACTACCTCTTTCTCAAAGAAACAAAGAAATATTTATGTTAAAATATAGAAATTATTTTTTCCACAACTATTTAAAACAATTTACCACCAATCAAATACCTACGGTAACAGCTGATGCTGCAGTGTTTGATTTAAACGAAGGTAAGAAAAAACAGGCTCAAGATATTTTAAAAGATAATCCACGCAAATAAAATTAAATGACAGACGAAGAATTTTTAATTTCTTTACCACAAGATCTTCCTAGAGATGAAAAAATAAGAAGACTTGAAGAGTGGAGAAAAGAAAATCCTCAACCTAAAAAGGAAGAACAACCTGAAGAAGTTGAAGACAAGTCAGATCTACCTATTGGCGCGGCTGGACCTGCTGGTGAACCTCCTAAAAAAGAAGAACCTAAAGAAAAAGAAGTTGAAGTAGATGAAACAGAAAATGTAGAAGAAAGTCCAGGTGCTGACGCTACTAAAGAAAAAGTAGAAAAACCTTCTTATGACATGAATAGCGCTAGTTATAATGCATTCATGAGAAAAGAAAAAGCTAAAGAAATACAAGATCAGGTTAAAAATCAAGATGCTTCAAAAGTACAAGGAGAATATGTAACTCCTAATGGTCAAAAACTAGGTGAAGTAATTACAGATGGTAGCGGCTGGGAATATAAAATGGAGGCAAACCCAGATAACCCTGCACAACCATTGTTTTACACTAGAAAAGTTGGTGATACTAATTGGACCAATGCTAGTAATCACGGTAACAAAGAAGGCGATGCTTTAGCTAGATCACAAATAGCTGAAGCTTCTATAGCTAATTTATTTGGTTTATCTGAGTTTGATGAATCTAAGAGACAACAATATTTTCAAGCAGAGCAAGCTGCAAAAAAAGCTAATTTAGAAGAATTAAGAAAGAACAGAGAAAAATACAAAAAAAGACAAGAGCAAGGTTATACAGGTCTAATTAAAGGTGAAGACATGAACTTTTCTACATTTGGAGATGAAGAAGGTGATGGCTTTACTTTAGAAAATATTTCAAAAGATTTATCGCAAGTTAAAGTCGGAGAATTAATAGCTAAAGGTGCTGGTGATTTTGTCGGTAATTGGTTTGTTGACAAAGCTTTAAAATATAATCCTTATAGTCTAGCCGCCGCGGCATTAGATTACACTGGAGTTATTGATGCAGAAGATTATAACTTAAAAGACACTGAGTCCTTGTTGGGTGTTAGTATGGAAGGTTGGATTGGAAACGTCATTAATGACTATATTGGTTTTGATGAAGACAGTGAAGCTTTATATAATGAAGATGGTTCATACGATTTTTCTGAAGAAGTATCAGATAAAATAGAATCTGGAGTACTAAACATTGGTATGTCTTTAATGGCTGCTCCTAAATGGCTACAAGATCATTTATCAGTAGCAGAAAAAGCTGTAGAAGGGACAATATTTGAAGGAATGCCAACGCAAGGTTTTGGAGCTGCTCTTAGTCCAGCTTTTATTGGACCATTAAAAATGTTAGGTGAACAAGTTGAAATTCCAGAACAATTAAAATCAATTTTACCTGAAAAGTATAGAGACAAAGTTAACAGTGTAGCAGACGTTATGAATTTTGTTAGTGGTTCTAGTATTCTTTTGGACGATGAAGTTGCGGTTATGGGTCAAGCTGGTTATGAACATTATAAAAAACAAATAGATGTATTAAATTCTGGTATAGCTCAATTTGATGGATTTGCTACAGATGAATTTGGAAATGCTATAGATTTTCTTGAACAAGGTGATACAGACAAAGCTTTAGCAGCTTTTGTTACAGGTAGTTCTAGAATTACCGCGGATGCTTTAGGTTCATTACCATCAGTTGCGCAGTCAATGATTCCATATGTAGGTATTGCTTCTATTGTAATAGGTGAAGCTGCAAAAGCTAATATGGAAAGTGATTTAGAAGGTAGAGAATTAAATTTTCAAAGACTATTTCATTCAAATGTAATTGGTGCTTCTGAAGGTTTATTAGAACTTGTTACTAAAAAAATTGGTGGTAAAATGTGGGGTAGTTTGACTGGAAAAGGTTTAACTAAACCTGCGATAAACAAAACATTAACACAATGGGGTGTTTCAATAATGAAAGACTTTGGTGCAGAAGGTTTGTCTGAAAGTGGTACTTTATTAATAAACAGTCTTGCTGATCAAATTTATAAAGGAGATGATAGAAACAATGACGGAGTAATTGACGCTAGTGAAAGATCTCGTAAAGGAATGTTTGGAAGTAAATATTTACCAGAGTTTGGTGAATTAATGGATACATTCTTAATTGGTGGTGTAATGGGTGGTGGTATGAGTACTGTTACAGCTGGTTCAAGCATAGTAAGAAACACTATTGATTATAAAAATATCCAAAGTAATTTGATTAAAACAGGTGTTAGTAATTTATCAAATTTATTTAACACTCCAAATCCATTAGGAGATTTTGATAAAAATAGCACTTTACCAAAAAGAGAAGATGAGGTAATACCTGAAGATATTACTCAAAAACAAGCTATTGAATATCTTAGAACTAAAAATAAAATTAAACCTCAAGAAGGTCAACTTGCTCCTTCTTCTTTTAAACAAACTTATACAGAACAAGAAATATCAGATGCTAAAACAGAGCTAGCTAATAAAAAAAATAATGAAACAGCTGAAAGTAGACAAGCTGATAGTGTTATAGAAATAGCTACTAATCCAGCAACTGAAAGATTTTTAGAAACAGATTTAAAAAGAAAGGTAAAATCTGGAAAAATGTCTACTACAAAAGCTGATGAAATTAGGTCTAATTTTAGAAGTCAACAAGCAGCCGCTTTACAGGTTAAAAGTCAAGGTATAACTGGTGTCAATGCAGTAGAAGCAATGACTTTGTTGCAAGAAAAACAAGCTATACAAGAAAATATTAAGAAAACTGACGATGCTTTCAATGCTCAAGATAAACAAAGATTAGATGAAATAAACAATAGATTAGGCGAAATAAAAGTTGAAGCACTAACTGATTCTACTGCTGAAGCTATAATGAAAGGTGATGAAAGAGGCCAAGCAATAGCCGAACAAATGGGTATTGGATATACAGCAGGTGATCAATCAACAGTAGATAATAAAATAAAAGAACTACAAGATAAAGGTGGAGATATAGATACTAAAAATTCTACTGAATATGGAACTTTTGTAACAATGCCTGATGGTAGCAAAGAAATCATTATAAATAATGATATTGCTATGGAAGATAGAGTTGTAACAACAGCTCAACACGAGGTATTACATGGTGTATTAAAAACTACGTTTGATAATAACCCAGAGGTTGTTATACAAATGGGTAAATCTTTATTAGCAGAGTTAAAAAATAATCCAGGAATTACTCTTAGTCAAGATTTTTTAGATAGAATAGCGCAATACGAAGCTGATTTAGCTAACGGTATAATTGACGAAGCAACTTTCTTTGAAGAAGTAATGACATTGACAAGTGAAGGTTTAAGTGATGGCACTATACAAATGAATGAAAGTGCTTTAACAAAACTTGGCGATATAATTAGAAGGGCTTTATCTGCAATAGGAATAAATGTTACTTTTAAATCAGGTAATGATGTTTTAAATTTTATTAGAGATTACAATAAAAGTTTTGAAAAAGGTAAACTAGATAGAGGCCAAATAAAAATTGCAGAAAAAGGTATTAAAAAGACAAAAATATCTAAACCAACTCCAGGTAGAAAATCCTCTAAAGCTAAAAGTGATTTACAAGGAGTTAGTGTTATAGATAATTTAATAGAAGAAAATCGTGAAATTGGTAATAAAATACTTGCTGCTAAAAATGAAAAAGAATTAAAAGCAAGAAAGAAAAAAATCCAAGATTTAGATACTCAAAATACTGCTGATGAATTAAGAGCTAAACTTAAAAATGCAAAAGGCGAAAACAAACAAGATATAGAACTTGCATTGCAAGAAAAGTTTAAAGATTTTTCACAAGCAGTTAAAGATGCTGAGCTTGATATTAATACTGGAAAAACTTCACAAAAGAAATCTAAAAGAAGAACTATATCACCAGCGGCAGAAGCTTTAATGGAAATAGATAATGATATTTTAATGCAAGCATTAGAATCACCTAGTACTAAAGATAAGTTTTCTGTTGCTCAAGCTATAACAGAAAAAAACTGGGGATTAATAAGTCCTAGTTTAAATATTAACAACGAAGCTGAAATGAACGCTGCTAAAGAAGTTGTTATTGATCAATTACTAGGTCAGTTTCAAGGATCTGGTCAAGGTAAGTATGGCGCAAGAAAAACAGGTTTATTAGCAGGGTTTAATCCTCAAAAAGATACTCAGGTAAGTACATATTTAGTTAAAACTATAAAAGCTAGAAAACCAGAAATTGATGCAGCTATAAAAGATATATCTGGTGTTAGTGGAGGCGAACTAACTTTAGCTAAAGATGAAACAGTAGATCAAGACGTTAAACCTAAAACTACTGTTAAAAAGCGAAGCCCTAGATCTTTAAAAAAATATAATGATACTTTTTTAGGTAATTTAGATGCTAAAGATAAAGTAGCTGCAGACAAAATAATAACTGATGCTATTGAAGCTGATATAACTGAAAACGGTATTCCTAAAACATATGGTAAAGCTAGAGCAGGTAAAAACTTAGGCGAAGTGTTAGGTAAGGCTTTTGGGTTAGATGCTAGAGTGTTTACAGATAAAAGCTGGAATATAAAGCAAGGTGATAAAAAAGGTTTAAGTAATTTAAGACAACATTTATTCGCTAACGCTCAAAAAGATTTTAGTTTATTACCAGATGCTTATGCTGGTCCTAGTAAGGTAGAAGGTAAATCTACTTTTATACCAAACAATGTTTTAAAAGCTTTATACAAAAAAGGCCCTGACGGTAAATATAAAAAAGATAATAGTAAGACATTAAAAGATTATATAAACTTACTAGGTGATATTGATGGACAAATATATAGAGCTTCTGAAGCTCAAACACTTAAAGGTTTAGCTGATTTATCATTTAGAAATATAATTGTAGAACAAGCAGCTACTAAATTAGAAGGCGATGATAAACAGTCGTTAAAAGCAGGTGCTAAGTTTTCTAGAAGAAGAAACTTTAAAAAGAAGGCGATTGATGAAGCAGTTGTAAAAGAAAGAAGAAATTTTGAAAAAGGAATATTAGAACAATCTGGTAATAATCTTTTAACTGAAGAAGGTTTAAACCAAGCTTTAAATGAAGCTGGTCAAGTACAAGGAGTAGAAGGTGCTTTAAAAATGTTAGGCTTTGGTCCTAATGCTTTAAAAACTGAAGACACTCAAACGCAAGAAATAATTGGAGAACTTATTGCAGAAGCCGAAGCTAATGATCATATAACATTACCGTTAATAAAGTCTCTGCAGTTAGCTAATTTTGGTGCTAAAAATTTTAGAGCAGGTAACCTAATTAGTGAAAAATCATCAGGAGGAAGAGGTCCTAATAGTCAAGATAAAACAGCTTGGAAAAACTCTGGTATAAAAGAAAGTAATCCTACTGTAAAATACTATAAAGTTGCGTTAGGAAATGGTGAATTTACTTTTGTTAAAGGTATTAGACGTAATGCTGTAAAATACACTAGAAGTATAGAATTAAAAGATGGTACTATAGTAAAAGCAGGTGATTTAAAATATGTATTAAAAGATGGGACACCAGTGTCTAAAAAAACAAAAGGTGCAAAACTAGTTCATAGGTATGATATACCTAGTTTAGAGTCGATGAGAAAAACAGTTGGTGATCCTGAGGCTAATTTTATTGCTGCAGGAACTGGTTTGTTTTGGAGTACTGAAAATGATCCAAACTATTTAAGATTAAAAGAGCTTGCTGAAAAAAATAGTAAAAACGAAATAAACACAGAGCTTGATAATAAAATAAAATTAAATAAACGTGTTAAAATAACAAATGGAGAGCCAAATCCACCAGGTAAATTAACAAAAAAAGAAGCTGATAATAATAATAAAGAAGCAGTTCAAGCTGCTTATAAACAAATTGTTTTAGCAACACAAAACGGTATGAGCTTGTTAATGGCTGCTAGACTTGTGCGACATGGTTATCAAAGCACAAATGGTATATTTAAAACTGGTATTCCTTTTATAGGAAAATCTAATTTAATAGTTAAAGGTGAAGGTAGGCAAACAACAGAAGAACATAGTCCACCTGTATCAACTAATGCTGCTGCTTTTATAACTTCGTTAGCTAGTGAAATACTTAGTGATTTTAAAAATGGCGAAGCCATGAAAACAGCTGAGGCTTTAAAAGATAACGCTTTTCAAATCTTAATAGATATTGCAACCGACAATGCAATGAATAAGAACGGTTATAAAGAGAATATTTTAGAAAATACAAATGTTAGACAATCATTAGCGGGTGTTCAAAGAATAGCAGAAGGAGCTAATAAATTAAACCCTTCTCCATTACAAAATATACCATTGTATGATGATAACGGTAAGCTTACTACAGAAACACTTGCTGATAAAACAGGTATTGTTCCAACAAAATCATCTAAAAGAAGATTTAAAAATAATCCTTCTGCTTTAAATTATCAAAACAATTTAATTATAGATAATGCTATTGATCCCGAGGCTTTATCAACAAGCGATGCTAAGAAAAGATTAAATGTTTCTATGCCTGTACAAGATGCTAAAAATGATAATGTTATAAAGAACAGTAAAGATTTAGGTCCTATTATTCAAGATAATAATATTACAGCTGAAGAAATGAAAACTGTTTTAGTTAACTCAAATAAAACTAAAGCAAGAGCAGCTGAAATAGATCCTAAAAGAAAAGGTATTAGTGTTTTTGATTTTGATGATACACTGGCAAAAACAAAAGAAACGGTAATAGTTAACCTACAAAATGGCACAACTATTGAAATATCAGCTGCAGAGTTTGCAAGATCAGCAGCTAAATTAGAAAGTGATGGAGCTGTATTTGATTTTAGTAATTTTAATAAAGTATCTGAAGGTACAGGTGAAGGACCTTTAGCAGAATTAGCTAGAAAACGTCAAGAAAAATTTGGTAGTAAAGATATATTTGTACTTACAGCAAGACCTCAAATTGCTGCAACATCTATTAAAACATTTTTAGATGGTATTGGTTTAAATATACCTTTAGACAATATTACTGGTTTATCAGACGGCACAGCTCAAGCAAAAGTTGATTGGTTATTAAATAAAACAGCTGAAGGTTATAATGACTTTTTCTTTGCTGATGATTCATTTGCAAATGTTAAAGCGGCTCAAGAAGTACTAGACGCTATCGATGTAAAAAGTAAAGTTAAACAAGCTAAATCTAGTAAAAGAAGAAACTTAGATAAAGATTTTAATAAAATAATAGAAGAAGTAACAGGTAAAGAATCTTTTAAAAAGTATTCTGATGTAAGAGCTAGATTAGAAGGTAAGAAAAAAGACGGTGGTATATTTAAAAGAATTGGTAGACAGTTTACTATTACACCATCAGCTGATGATTTTGCTGGATTAACATATGCTTTTAGAGGAAAAGGCGAACAAGGTAATAGACATGCTGAGTGGATAGAAGAAAATTTAATACGTCCTTATAATAGAGGTGAAATGGCTTTGTTGTCAGCTAAAGTATCTGTTGCTAACGACTTTGCAGCGTTAACATCTAAGTTTCCTTCATTAAAAAGAAGTTGGAAAAGACCATTTACAAATCCATTATTAAAAACAATAGGCGACACTGTTTACACAAAAGAACAAGCTGTAAGAGTTTATTTATGGAATAAACAAGGTATGGATATACCTGGTATGTCAAAAAGAGATATTGCTGAATTAGTAAAACTTGTTAAAGAAGATGCTGAATTAAATGTATTTGCAGATGAATTACAGTTAATACAAAAAATGGAACAATATCCTAAACCAGGTAAAAATTGGTTAGGTGGAGGAATTAAAGATGATATATTAAATGGTTTAGATGGTTCATTTAGATCAGAGTTAATGGCTGAGTTTAATGAAAATGTAGACCTTATATTTACACCTGAAAATTTAAATAAGTTAGAAGCTGTATTTGGAACTAAATATGTAGAAGCCTTAAAAGATTCTATACGTAGAATGAAGTCTGGTAGTAATAGACCTGTTATAACTGGAAGTGGAGCTAAAGTTGTTAACGAAATGTTAGACTGGTTAAATGCTTCGGTTGCAAATGTTATGTTCTTAAATGTAAGATCTGGTTTACTACAAACATTATCTACTGTAAATTTTATAAATTGGGGTGATAATAATATGTATGCCGCTGCTAAAGCTTTTGCAAGCAAAGAAATGTGGCCTACTTTTTTAAAATTAATGAACTCTGATTATCTAGTAAATAGACGAGATGGTTTAAAAATTAATGTAAACGAAGCTGAACTTGCAGATGCTGCAAAAAAAGGTGGTATTAAAGGAGCGTTTAGCTTTTTAATGGATAAAGGTTTTGTTGTTACTAGAATCATGGATAGTTTTGCAATTGCTTTAGGTGGTGCACCATTTTTTATTAATCGTAAAAAAGCTTTATTAAATAGAGTAAATCCTAAAACTGGTAAACTATATACTGAACAAGAAGCTGAAACAAAAGCGTTTGAAGATTTTTATGCTATTGCAGAAGAAACTCAACAGTCTAGTAATCCAAGTAAAATATCATCTCAGCAAGCTAGTATAGCTGGTCGTTTATTATTATCTTTTCAAAATGTAACAATGCAGTTTAATAGAAAAGCTAAAAAATCTATATTAGATCTTTATAATAGACGTAGAAAACCAGGTATGACACAGCGTGAAAGTGATTTAAGTAATATATCTAGTGTTATATATTATGTTGGGGTACAAAATTTAGTATTTAACGCTTTACAACAAGCTCTATTTGCATTAGCATTTGATGATGATGAAGAAGATCATAATCTAACTAAACAAGAAAGATATGCTAATGTAGCAAATGGTATGGTAGATTCGTTATTATTTGGACTTGGTTTTGGTGGTGCAATTATTTCTACTATTAAAAACTTAGGTATGAAAATAAATGAAGAAAATAAAAAAGATAGACCTGATTATAGAGAAATACCTGATGATGTTTTTGATGTTAGTTCGGTTATAGATGCTAAATATAGAAAACTTAAAACAGCCGCAAGAACATTTACATTTAATAGAGATGAAATAAAAAGAAGAGGTTGGAGTATGGATAACCCTGCTTTCTTAGCATATGCTCAAATAGTTGCTGCATTTACTAATGCTCCTATAGATAGAGTTTTACAAAAAATGAACAACTTAAGACAAGCAACTGATGAACAAACAAGAACTTGGCATAGAATAGCTTTAGCTTTAGGCTGGAATGGTTGGAACTTTGGTTTACCATATTGGGGAAGACAAAGTACTATTGATCGTGAAGCAAAAGAAGATGAAAAAATAAAAGAAAATTATGAAAAACAAGTTAAACAAGTTAAAGCAAAAGGATTTACTAAAAAAATACCATTATCAGGACCGAACCATTATAAACCAGAAGGTGAACTTGGTGTAGATTACATGCAAGTAGAAAGGCCTAATGGCGCGATACAATATTACGTAAAACACACGAAATGAAAGAAAAAATTAAAAAATTTGTAGACAAACTACAACAACTTTGGAATAAATTA
>CETF01022074.1_pt1 | contig 10216 bp, 5 predicted proteins | sample 326991 | NCBI WGS metagenome assembly CETF01 (sample SAMEA2622331, study PRJEB7988) | marine metagenome | biome: marine biome (ENVO:00000447); feature: surface water layer (ENVO:00002042); material: "saline water (ENVO:00002010), including plankton (ENVO:xxxxxxxx)" | depth 5 m | reverse complement strand
AAAAATTACCTGAACTTGTATGTGTATCTGTTGTACTAGAATCTTGAGTAAGATTAAATCCTTGAGAAGTAATCGTAGACCCTTCTCTTTTTACAACAATTTTTACTATATCAGTATCACTTACTTCACTAGAATTAAATATTTCATAGGTTGTTTTTGTACCATCTGCATCTACAACAAAAACTAAACCTCTTGAGCCTGCTCTATACTGTAACGCAAACCATCTATTGTTTGTAGTTGTATCACCATCTATAAAAACATAATCTCCATCTTCCCAATCAAACTTAAATATTGTTTCATAATAAAAATTACCTGCACCTAGACCTGTGTTGTTAGCTTGTATGAAATCATTACTACCATCAAAAGTAAGTGCATTAGTTCCTGTAAAAGTAGCATCAGTACCCTTAACATTAACTATTGTCTTACCATCTGTAGATGGTTGTGTAAGCCAAGTATTTAAATTAGTCTGTTCGGGTAACAAACTATTAGATAAATCCGTACCACTTTTTTGTCCTAAATTTAACGATAGTGACATTACAACTCTCGTACATTAATAACAGCAGAACCACGAATAACTGTATTTTCACCAGTTTTAAATGGTCTTGATACTCCGAATGGTGGAATAAAGAATGCACCTGATGTACCACTAGATACTGTACCTGGATCAGAAGTATCTAATTTAACATATGCACCAGCACCTGCTGTATCAGCAACTTCTATAATTGAGTTTGCTTTTACAGTTATAGCTGTATTAGCATTACCTTTTACAGTCATACCACCGACTTGTATACTTTCCCCTGTGTTAGGAAACTTTTGTGCTTCTATTGACATAATATTATCCTTTTTTTAAATTAACTTAATTTAGTTATTTTTAATGTTGCTCTAGCGTCCCATAATTGATGATCGGAACCTGTAGCAGCATCATCATTTGCTATTTGTAATTTATCTGTTGATACATCACTAATAGTTAAAATGTGTTTTATTATTCTAGCATAAGGAGTTAAATCTGCTCCACCATTATAATTAGAAGTCAATGCATTTACACCTGTATTTGGAAAAGTTGATCCTAATAAATCTCTTGAAGTACCTGTTCCTTGTGCTATTCTAGTTCCTGTCCAAACAGTACCTGCCATATTAGTAGATGTATCACTACCTGTATTATCTCCTTTAGTAAATTGAGTAGTATAAGAATCTCCACCAGTAGTATCTTTATCAACGTGTTCATATTGTAAATCTACAAGATAAGTGCCTGTTGATGTAAATGTCCATATACCATTACTATCAAATGATCCAAAATTAGCGTGAGGAGAATTAGTTATTATATTCCAATTTTTCCATCTCCAATTACCTGTACCTCCTCTACAGTCAGCACTATAGTATTCATAAAAAGGATTACCTAATGCAATATGTTCAGGATTACCTGTACCTGCACTTGTTCTACCAATAATATGATTAGTAGCTATTTGTGCCATTGTAGGTAAGCTAACTGCATTACCTGCTAACTCTGAAGAAGTAACTGCACCATCAGATATTTGTGCTGATCCAACTGCATTACCTGCTATTTTAGAAGCTGTAACTGCATTGTTACCTATCTTGGCTTCTGTTACTGCACTATCTGCTATTTCTGCTGTATCTACTGCATTTGCTTTTATTTCTGCTGTATCAACAGAATCTGTGGCCAATGCTAATTCACCTGAATTAAATGTAAAATCGCTTGTAACATCTACTGATATATTATTAGCAGTAATATCTATACCATTACCACCAGATACTGAATCACCAGCTACAGATGAAAATGTTTGTGTATTAATATTACCACTACTATCAAACCCTAATACTTTACTTGCTCTTGATGCTGCACTTTCAGTTACATTATATGTTATAGATGAAGCGTCAGATGCAGGAAAGGTAACAACTCTATCATCATCTAATTGTTGTGTTTGTGCTACTGCTCTATCTAATGCAGTATTCAAGGCCGTAGGATCAATAGCTGACCCCTCTTGTAATGTGTATTCTTGAGTAAAAGGAACAACACGTTCTATTGTAATAAATGTACCAGCAGCATAACCTGTACCACCAAGAACTATAGTCCCGCCTTGCCTGGTATCGTTATTTACTGCAGTAATACTAAACTGTGTATTATTAGTTGGAGAATCACTAAATGATAATGGTGTATCTGCTGTTTCTCCAGATGCTCTTTTAAAAACTTTAATATCTGAATTTGCAAAAAATGGTACTCTTACACCATCAACAGTAAAATCAAAACTTGTTTGATTTTCTGTTGACGTATAAGTTTCTCTGTTTTTTAATGTTGAAATTGCCATAGTTCCCCCATATTTTTTTATATTAAATTACTGATTTCAATGTCAAGTTTAATCTATTCCTAATATCTTTTCTCTTATTCTTTCTGGTAAACCACCTTGTTTTTTTCGAAGCTCTTCTCTTTTTACGTTTTCTATTTCTGCATCAGAAGCTCTAACTCCTAAATCAATTTCTCTTTGTTTAGCTTCGTCTTCTTTTGGTTCTCCTCTCATTTCTCTTTGTCTTTCTTCTTCTATTTTTTTCTGTTCTTTTAATTCGTTAATTCTACCTTTACCAAACATATAATATAATCTATCTCCTATGATTGGTATTTCTCTAACAAGAGTAAAGTCAGCAAATTCTAAATTTTGAAACCAATTATCTTTACTAAAATCTATTTTTCTTATAATTGTAGCCATATCTTTTGCAGCAGAATCAAAGAAAGCAATAGGTGGTTGAACTACATCAAAAATAATATCTGATGGTTTTCCTGATTTTATATCTTCTAATACACCAAATCTATAAAGACCAACTAATCTAAACATATTATCTAAAAATGAATCAGTTAAGTTAATCGCTTTTCCTCGTAATAAATCTTTTAAAGCATCTGTACCCATACCCATTGCTGTAAATAATATTGCTATTTCAGCTAACTTACCAAAACCTTGAGTAGCTAATTGTTTATCTCCTGTTACCATACCATTAACTAAATCATCTAATCCTTGTCGTCTAAACAAATCTAACTGCATAATAGTAAAAGTTTTGAGTGTATAAAACATTCTTCCATTTGGCATTTCTAAATATTTTTGTGGCATATTAGAAAGAGTAATAGGTTGTATATCTAATAAAGAACTGAACAAAAAGAATGCAACATCTTCTGTCATATTTTCATTTAAAAAATCTTGTTTAACTTGATCTCTTTGTTTTTTATTTGGAAATAATACATTAAATCTTTCTTCGTTAAATTTATCTAACTTATTATTTTCAAGTTGTTGTTTAACATTTTGTCTAGCTCCTTCTATAAAAGATTCTTTATTAAATTTATCTAATCTTTTAAAACCTGTATAAGTTAAAATTTTATTAATTATTCCTGCAGCACCTTTTTCATTTAATTCTTGGTTAATTTGTTCTAATCCTATGTCTTGTAATTTTAATTGTTTTTCAGAAGATAAAGAATTTATAGCATTTGCATATCCATTTCTTACCATATTAAAAGCAAGCTCTGACATTTGAGTAATAGTAGATTCAAAATCACTTAACATAGAAGCGTATGTTAATCCTTTAAACATTGAAGTTATTCTTGAAGAAGGTTGTGCAGTAAAACGTGCATATAATGTATCTATTAAAACTTGTTCATCTTGATCGCTTAAATTATTTTCTTCTTTTATTTTTCTTACAATCGAACCAATGCTTTCAGCGACTTCTTGTATTTCAGCTTCAGAATCTAAATCTTGGCCAAATAAACTTCTTGCTTCAGTAGTATCAACTATTTCGTCTATATGAATCATTAATGCTTCTATAGGGTTAAAATAAAACTCATTCATTTCTTCTGTAATATCTTTAATAACTCTTTCTCTAGTTGATTTTGGAGTTTTACCACCAGCAAATTTAAACTGTCCTACAATAACTTGATTAGCTATCTTGGCTTTTTCTTGTTCAGTTAATCTTCTATTTGGATCTTTTTCTTGTAATTTCTTTTCAGCTTGTTTCCAGGCTCTATCTATTGATGATCCTAAATCTTTACCAAAAAAGTTTGTTAATCCTTCATAATCATTTACTCGATTAGGAAAATAATTTTCTCTATCTGCAACATCATATCCAGAATTAACAAGTGAATCTCGTAAATCTTTTAATACACTTCTTAAATTATCTACATTTTCTTTAGAAATATGTTTTAGAACAGTTTCAAAATCTCCATTTTTAAGAGCTAGATCTACTTCTTTTGCTACAGTTGGATTTGTTTTTTGTAGTGTAATAAACTCATCTAAAAATCCTTCTAATCTTTTTATATATTTAGCTTTCTTATTATGCACATTAAATTCAAATCTAGTTAATCTTCTAAATAATTGAGGACTTATATCTCTTATTCTTGATAAAATAGGAACTAATATTTTATCTAATTTCACAGATCTGTTTAATATTCTTGACCTTGCCTTTGCTGTATCTTGTACTTCTTCTGATTCATCTTCGTTTTCTTGTAATTCATTCTCTGTTTCTTCAACAATATTTATTGGTGTATCAGGTGTATTATATATATCTGATAAAGGATTTGGTGTTTCTTTTTTTCTATCTAATTTCTCTCGTCTTAATGCTCTTTGTAATCTTTCTGTGGTTCTCTTTACATTAATAGTTCCATCTGGATTTGTAACAATCTCAAAATTTACTGTACGTTTTGCATCATCAAAATATTCTTTTATTTCTTGTTGCTCTTCTTCATTAGTTTCTCTGTTATCTTTTTTCTTTTGTTCATTTGCTTGTCTTCTTTTTTTACCTTTTAATGATTCAATAGGTTTACCAAATTCTTCTTCTATTCTTAAATTAGTTGTATCTCTTTTTTGAATATATTTTTTTCTAATATTATCAATCTCTTCTTCAACATTTCTTTCTCTAGCTTCTTCTTCAATTAACTGCTCTTGTTCTGTTTGTTCTACAACTTCTTCTTCTTCGTCATCACCGATATTTTGATCAATAATTGCTGTTCTTTTTTTAACTAAATATGAATTGTACTTATTAACATTTTCATCTGTAGGATTATTAATAGCTGCTCTTAATAAATCTTGAGCAACTTCATCATCTTCAATCCCTTTTTTATTAACAACTATTTCATTTATTTCTTCTTCTGTTTTTGTTTTATTTATTCTTGTTACTTCTCCTCTAGTTACAAATGTATCAGTTATTCGAACAGATTCTTTTTCAATAACTTCTTTTTCCATTTCATTGCCAACATCTCTCATTTTTTTATCAAGATGTTCTTCTTTAAATATTTTTACTCTTTCGTCATCATTTTTTGCATTTACTATTTTTGATGCTACATCAGGACTAATACCATCTTTAATTAATTTTTTTCTAGATCTATTTTTTAGAAATACATTTACTTGACCAAATGCTTCACCACCTAGCAAACCACCAAAGTAACCATAAATACCTGAATCTAATACACTACTCCAATTTATCTCTCCTTTAGTTTGTTGTTGTAAATAAGCTGTTTCTGACATTTCTTGCAGTAACTCTCCAATAGCAGAAGGTTGTGCTTGTTTTAAAATAAATAATTGATTATCAAAAAATCCTTTAACACCAGTTCTTTGAAAAGATTGAACTCCTTTTGTACCAACTCCAACTTGTGCTTTATCTACTACTGTAGCAACAATAGAAAACATTGCAGCATATCCAGATGCTGAAGCAGATGCTTTTTGCTCTGCTTCTTCTACACTCATACCTGCTCTTGTGTATTTATCAAAATATTCAAAGTATGCTTCATCATAATAACGTAATAAATTATAGGTATAACCTGCTGTAGTGCCTACTCCTGGAATAAGATATAAAGCCATAGATGGAATCTCTCCTGAAACTGTAGCCATTATTCCACCTAAACTCATTCTTTGTTCTATAGGTACACTTTCTATTGCATCATTTATTTCTTTTTGTTCTTCTCTGTATCTATCTAATCTATCAACAGAGTCAGATATTCTACTTTGTGCATCTGTTGAACCAGTCCCTCTATTAAAACCCATTGATATATAGAACGCACCTTGTACTGTTTTTGCATTTTCTGCTTTTCCTTTAGCTTGTTCAGCATCAATTAATCCATCTTCCATATCTTTTGCAGCAATCAAATCACCAACAGCTATAGCTCTTTTTGCACTTAACAAACCTTGTTGTGCAGTTGCTTTAGCTAATATTCTAGCATTTGAAAAGGTAGGCATATCCCTTCCACCTTCACCAAAATATTCTAAAGGATTTAAAGCACCTATAAGGTTATATTTTTTTAATGAATCATCAATAGCTTCTTGCGAAGACGAGTAACCATCTAATTCAAGTTGTGCATTAACCATTGATTCATTGTATTGCACACCATACTTTTTAGAATTATATTGTATTAATTTACTTAAATTTAATTGTTCATCAAAATTTTCATTAGTTTCTGCACTAAATTTTCTAATACTATATGGTAAGTCTGTGGATTTTGCTAATGCCTGGTCTGCTAAAAAAGCAGAAGAAGCACCTGTTATTTGTTTTTTTGTAAAGTCATATGACATTATTTAGTACCCACATTTCTACTTTGCTTTATTGGATCTTTGTTTATTGATGTGGTATCTTTTTCTCTAATATTTCCATTAGCATCTTTATAATAAGATCCAGGTGGTAATTTAGCATACTCTTCAGCAAACTGTGTAGGATTATTATAGACAAGTGAAATTGTAAATTCTGTTTCATTATTTTCTACAGGTGTTGGTGTCGGAGTAGAAATAACTTCAACTAATTTTGAAGCTATTCCACCATTTACTTGATTTCTTAATTCTCTTATATCTTCTACTTTTGGTCTGTTGTTTGCATCAAATTTATTACTAAAATCAATAATTTGTTTAAAAGCATCTTGTACAGAAGATTCATATGCTTTAAATCCTTCTGGGTCAAATGTTTGAAAATCTTCTGCCATTTCTATAGATTCTCTAATAATTTTATATTGAAAAGATTTTGATAAATCTACTCTATAGTTTTCAGGATCTTCTCCTTCAGGTAAAGGTGCTATCCCTAACATCACAGCTGCTCTATTGTAAGCGTCATCACTATTTCCAGAAGCTGCTATCCAATCTTCCCACATAACAGTAGCAAACTCACGAATGTAGTTAGCATATAATGCACCTTTATTTCCTTTACCTTTTATATCTACATCAAATACTTTTACTATATCTTCAATAAGAGTTAAAAAATCTCCTGTACTACTAAACTTTACAAGTGATTCGTCTAATTTTTTTCTTTGATCATTTGATGGATTTAAAGAATCAAATGAACGAAGTATTATAGAATCAAATCCATCTTTACCTAAATAAGGTTCATATTTAGCACGCAAGGTATCTATATCTCTTGGATTAACAGCTTCATTTTGTGAAAGTAAAAGACTAAAAGCAATGTCTGTTTCTCTTCTTGCTTGAGTAGCCTTTCTATTTACAGCATTTTCTTTTAAAGAAATATTTTCAAATAATTTTGATTTTTGTGTTGCATCTAAAACTTTGTCTTTTTCAATTCTTTCTTTTAAATCTTTTATACTCTCTTGGAACTCATATGGATTAAGAGCTTCTACAGTATAATTACTGTATAATAAATCTATTTTCGTAGAATAAAGTGAAGAAGCATTTCTTTGTCTTGTTGATTGTACAGTTCCAGGTTTAGTTGTTCTTTCTAAATCAGTATATCCCTCTTCAATATCTAAAGATAAATCATCAATTTGTTGTTTTAGAGCAATAGCTTCAGGAGAAGCGGGATTTAATTTTTCATAATCTAATTGCAAACTATCTAACATAATTACTTTACCTTCAAGTAAATTAAATTGTGATAAGTTTGATTGTTCAATTTCTCTTTGATTGATAGCAACAAGTTGTTGTGTATTTATTTTATTTTCATAATTTACAAAATCATTATCAGCTCTTAATCTATTATCATTAAAATTAAAATTCTTTTCTGATAAAGAACCTTGTAATTTATTTAATTCATCTTGTACAACAGTTTCACTTATTTGATCATAAGATAATGGATTACCCTCAAACTCTCCTCTACCTAATAAAGCATCTTGTGAGCGAGTAATTATTCTAGCATCTGTTTCTAATTTTTCTCTTTCATAATCTGCTAATAAACCTTTATCAACAGTCTTTGCTTTTTCTTCAAAAAAGTCTGATGCAACCCCTCCAGCTTGTGTGATAAAATCTGCTAACAAAGCATCTTCAGCACCAGCAGCTTTAATAGTTGCAGTTGGGTCTAAAGGTTTAGCTACACCTTCACCTGATACTCTTACTTGTGATTTATATTTTGGTAGTGGTATTGCCATAATAATATTCCTTTAACCGACATTGCCCATTATATATTGTGCTCTAATAGAGTCTAATGATCCTAGTGGTGCATCTTGTAATACTTTAGCACCAGAAGCGGGTTTAGTTGCAAATTTTAAATCTCCTTTAGCAAATCCACTTGCTAATGTTCCAGCTGCACCTAATATACCTTTAGCAAATGCTGCTTCACCTTGTTGCCTTAAATTATACGATTGAACTTGGCCAGAGTAAACAGTTTGTCTTGCTGCATTTTCTCCTGCTATAGTTGCTAAATCTCTTTGTCTTGTAAGTTCTAATAAATCTAATTGCATTTCTTGTGCTTGATCTAATATTGAAAGTAAATCTGTACCACCTAATGTACCACCACGACTAGCTACACTCATACGTTGTTGTGCTTTTAATTCACGTTGCTGTTTACCTAAACGTCTTGTAGCAAATTCTATCGCATCAGCTTCAGCTTGTGCATTAGCTCTTATGATTTTTGCGTTATAAGCTGCCATTTGTCTTGCAGCTTTTGCTTGTTTTCTAGCTGATCTTCTACCAAAAATACCACCAAGTATTGATGCTCCTGCCGATATTCCATATGCTGCTGCTACTGGTAATACCATTATGCTCCCTCCACGTCTAAATTAGTTGCAATACTTAACACAGTCATAGGATATGGTAAGTCTTGCTTTACCTCTATAAGTTTTTCTCTTTCATAATCTGAACCAACAAAAAATCTTTGCTGTCCTGTTTTAAGAGTTATTGCTTGTCCAGCAGGGTCAGTTGTTTTTAATACAGGAAAGTTAGTTAATTGTCTTCCTTCTTCTCCAACTTGTCCACCTTTAGTATTTAAAAATCTTACTACAATCCTAGAAGAAGATTTTACTCTTGATTGAGATTCTCTACCAACAAGTGATGGTTCTAAAGGCATAGGTCTTAATGTAGATGTATATTGCAATCCTGCTATAATTGTACTTGATTGTTTGTCTATAGATATAGCACCACTAGATACAGTTTGTTCAGAATGAAAATTACCATCTGCTATTACTTGAACTGTTTTACCTTCTAAATGATTTAATCCACTTACAGAAGTAATATTAGAACCTGTAGCTTTTACACCACTATCTACATAAAAATCTAAATTAGACCTATTTGCAAATTTTTCTATACAATATATTGGAGAGTCAGTTGTACCACGATTAACACAAAGATATACTAAATCTTCTCCACTCGCTGGTATAGTAGCACCACTAATAATTGTACCTGTAGTAATAATGTTTGCCCACCCCATAAGTTTTTGCATACGATCATAAGTAAGTATACACGCAGTACCATCATTCTTAATACACCATATAATCTGTTCAGGATTTTTTTGTACAAACATTTCTGTAATACCAAGATTATCTGTACCTTTTGTAATATCCTCACTTAAAATATTTAAATCATTACCAACAAATACATCTGCTTCTCTACTATAAATTAATTCTCTTAATTTTAAATTATTACGTTGTACATAAACAACTACATCATTAGCAACAACTGCTTGGACATTTGCTGATCCATAAGAGTTTTGTATTTGTGTATTAATATTAGAAGCTGTAACTAAAGCATCTCTGTCTACAGAGTTTATTGATACAGTACCACCATCAGTACCCATAAACAAATCTCCTTTTGCTATAAGGTATTGTGCTTCTTCTGGAGTATCTACTGTTCGTTTGATAGCCATATCAGAAGTTGTACCTGTTAAAAAATTATATATATCTCCTGATACACTTCCAAATACTGTAGCTGGTTCTGCTTCCGAACCTGTAAAAAATAATCTGTTTTGATAAAATTCTCCAGCAACAGGAAACTTTCTAGCATTACTAAATGCTGCTTCTGACCAA
>CETF01000471.1_pt1 | contig 10246 bp, 11 predicted proteins | sample 326991 | NCBI WGS metagenome assembly CETF01 (sample SAMEA2622331, study PRJEB7988) | marine metagenome | biome: marine biome (ENVO:00000447); feature: surface water layer (ENVO:00002042); material: "saline water (ENVO:00002010), including plankton (ENVO:xxxxxxxx)" | depth 5 m | reverse complement strand
TTAATAAAATCTACTGTCAAAGCTACATTTCCGTCTATATCAGCAGCGGTTACAGCAACACACACAGAATTAAATTTATTAGATGGGGTTACTGCAAATACAACAGAACTTAATTATGTCGATATAACGACATTGGGAACAGCTGAGGGTTCAAAAGCACTAACAGTAGATGCAAATAAAGATACAACAGGAATCAGAAACTTAACAATGACTGGCACGCTTACTGTAGGCGGAAATACAGTAGCAACTCTTACAGCAGTTTATCCTGTCGGCTCTATATACATAAACGCATCTGTTGCTACCAACCCTGCCACACTTCTTGGTTTTGGTACATGGGCAGCATTCGGAGCTGGGCGTGTAATGGTTGGTATAGATTCTACTGACACAGATTTTGATGCAGCAGAAGAAACTGGTGGTGCAAAAACTCATACATTAACTACTTCTGAATTACCATCACATACACACACATTTAATTTAGATTCTTCAGAAAATGGCGGAAGTGCAAGAAGCCATTCATTAATTGCAGATGGTAGTTCGAGTGCTGAAACATTTACTACAGCAGCTACAGGTAGTGGCTCGGCTCATAATATTTTACAACCATACATTGTTGTATATATGTGGAAAAGGACGGCGTAATGGCAGTATTTCAAGTAGGACCACCAGCAGGGATGGCAAAAGATATCAACCCTACTGCATTACCTAACGAAGTTTTTTCACATACAGAAAATGTTAGATTCGAAGACAATGCTGCAAAAAAAATATCAGGACACGATATTGTGTTTACCAATCCATCAGTTGCACCTTATTTTTTGATAAATTTAACAGGTGCGTCTAATTTTTGGTTTTACGCAGGCACAGCAAAAATATTTAGAACTGATGGCACAAACCATACAGATGTTACTAGAGCGTCAGGCGGCGATTATAGTACAAACTTGACGAGCGTGGGTAATTGGGTTGGAACAATATTCAATGGCAACCCTATTCTTAATAACGGAATCGACGTGCCGCAGTTGTTCGACACGTCTTCAAGTAAATTTGTAGATTTGACAAACTGGCTTGCAAATTCGACATGTAAATCAATCAGAGCGTATGGTAATTATTTAATAGCTTTGAATATGACAGAATCAGGAAATGATTTGCCCAACAAAGTAAGATGGTCAGATACCTCAATTACAGTTCCTAGCACATGGGTAGCAGCTGCAACCAATGACGCAGGTGCAAACACAATCGGTGATGATGGCGATTTTATTGTAGATGGATTTCAACTAAATAAATCTTTCATAATTTATAAAGAAAGAAGCACTTGGTTAATGAATTATATTGGCGGAAACCTAGTTTTTAGTTTTCAGAAGTTGTTCAATGACACAGGGATATTATCGAGAAACTGTGCAGTAGAATTTGATGGAAAACATTTTGTTGTCGTAGAAGGCGATTTGATTGTGCATAATGGCGTATCTAAACAATCTGTTGCGTCTAATTTAGTAAAAAGAACATTGTTTGATGAATTAGATACAAGTAATTTTAAAAACATTTTTGTAACACATAATAAACAAAAAAATGAAATTTGGGTTTCTTATCCAACAGTTGGTTCTACTTTTTGTAACAAAGCGTTAATATACAATTATCGTAGAAACGCTTTTAGTTTTAGAGATTTGCCTGATATTTTACATATTGCAACAGGTGTTGTTAATCCTGGTGCATCAACTGAGGTATGGTCAGGGCAATCGCAAAGTTGGGATGCTTATAGCACATCAGAAAATTGGGGTTCACGTGCATACAACCCATCTGAGGTAAGCATACTTATGGCAGGAACTAACGATACAAAATTTTTCAGAGGCGACAAAGGTTTTGATTTTGGTGGTGTAAATTTTACAATGACCCTTGAAAGAAAAGGTTTGGTTTTAGACAATAACACAAACACAGTTAAACACGTATGTAAGGTTATGCCACGTATTGCAGGAACAGGAACAGCGTTGATATCCGTTGGTAGTTCTATGTCTCCAAATGGCACATACACTTTTAACGCTGCACAAGAGTTTAATCCTAACAGTCAAAATAAAATAGACGCAAGAGCCACAGGCAAATATATAGCAATAAGATTTCAACATACGACATCTTCTACTTTTGAATTAAATGGATATGATATGGAATACGAAATACTCGGAGAAAGATAATGGCAACTATGGATGAATATTTTAGAGACCTTGATATGCTCGACATTGATGGTCCTACTTTCGAAAGACCAATGTTTAATAACGGATTGACGGACGAAACGGCTTTTTCTTATGAAAAATCTATTCCAAAAATGAATATAAATGAACCAAAACAAAATCAATTTTCAGATTTTTTAATAAATCAAACTGGTAGTGTCAATCCTAATTTATTAAATAGTTTTGAGTTATTACCAACACCTGACAAAATTATTCAAACAAATGTTGGTAGAGGTTTGCAACAAAGTCCAGTATTATTAAATAATGATATGCAAAACAGAGGCGGATTGTTAGATGACGTACAAATGTTTTACAGGAGTTTATTACAATAATGGCACAAGCACCTAGATATACACCAAACCCTGTGCCTGACAATCCTGAGGATTTGCCTAAATATATATTCGAAGAATTTATTAAATTACAAGGTGCGTTAGAGGAAAGCCCTACAACTTTTATAGAAGTTAAAAACGTAACACCAGGCAGAAAAAAACAAGGAGATATAGTTTATGCCGATGGCACAAACTTCAATCCTGGTAGCGGCGAAGGCATTTATTTTGTAAATGCAGCAGGTAATTACACAAAGTTATGATGTATGTGTCAGGCATACCATCGTCAGACGTGGATAACGTTTGGGATAAATGTAAAAGATTTATCGAAATGGGAAACAATAAAAGCAAACAGGAAATGAATGTCGAGGACATTTACGATAAATTGCTTACAGCAGCTATGCAACTTTGGATAGTTTTCGATGAAGATGCAACAATTATATCAGTATTAACAACAGAAATTGTCTTATATCCAAGAATGAAAACATGTCGGATTGTTACATTAGGCGGCAGAGATATGGACGATTGGGTAAATGAATTCTTAGACGTGCTAGAAGAATGGGCAATAGATAACGAGTGCGTTGCTATGGAGACAGCATGTCGAAAAGGATTTGTTAAAAAATTAAAAAAATTTGGGTATGAACATACATACACAATATTAACAAAAGAATTAAAATCTTTACATTAGAGGTACATTATGAGTAAAGGAAGCGGTGGCGGCACACAAGTACAAAGAAGTGAACCGTCTGTATTACAAGCACCATATTTAGCAAACTTATATTCGTCAGCACAAAATTTGTATGATAGTGGTCCGCAACAATTTTTTCCAGGTGCAACAATTGCACAGCCATCACAATTACAAATGGCTGGAGAAGAAGCGGCACGACAAGCCGCATTAGGACCACAAGCCGCATTAGCTGGTTCTTTGTTACCTGCAATACAGGGGCAATTAGCTGGACCAGCAGCAGTCGCAAACAATCCTTATTTAGCAGGAGCGACTACCGCAGCGTTGCGTCCAATTTTTTCACAAACACAACAACTTTTACAACAAGCAAGACGTGGTGCTAACGAGGCAGGTCAGTTAGGCTCAGACAGACAAGCAGTGTTAGAACGTGGCGTTATTGGCGATTATTTGCAAAGAGCAGGTGATGTTTCAGCAAATATGTATAATCAAGCGTATGAAAATGCACTAAGGACACAAGCAGCATCCATAGCTAACGTACCAACAGCTATGGCTAGTTTGATGACACCATCGCAAACGCTTACAGGTCTTGGTAATTTACAAACACAAAGAGCACAACAAGCAATTGAAGCTGCAAGAGAAAGATTTGAGTTTGGACAACAAGCACCATACTCAGCTATCAATCAATACGGCAACATTGTTGCAGGCAGCATGCTTCCAGGCACTATCACAGCAGAACGTGGTGGTGGCGGCGGTCTAGGCACAGGCAGTATAATTGGTGGATTGGCTGGTGGTGCAATAGGTTCAGGTGCGTTAGCTGGTTCGTTGGGAGGAACTGGAACTTTAATAGGAACAGCAGCAACAGGCACAACGGCTGCAACAGGATTATCTGCACTAGGCGGACCTATGGGTATTGCTGCTGGAATGATATTAGGAAGTCTATTTGACTAGGAGATATTATGGCTGAAAGATTTATAGGCACAAACGAATTTGGTGAATTGTTATTTTACGATGACGAATTTGGCACAACAAGAGCACAACCACCAGCAGATACAGGAGGTAATTTCGTCGGCAGAGGCGGAGTTTTTGGTGACGTACAACGAACACCAACAGACAAACCTATTATTCCATTTTTATCAGGTGCTGACAGATTTGCAACTGACTACTTGGGTATACCTGACCCATTTCCTCGAGTTAGTGTCGGTACTAATCAATTTTTATCAAATATATTTGGAGACTATCCAACAAACAATATCTTAGGACCTAACACTATCGGACGTGGAGGACAATTCGGTGCTGGTCTTAATGCAACACAATTTTCAGACCCACAAGCACCAGGATATTTAGAATTTCCAAACATTTTTAATATAGATTTTGGCGGTGCAGGTGGTAGTCTTGGACCTTTTAGCGGATTTAGTGGACCAGGAGCTTTTACTGATATTGACGTAAGCACAGGTTTAGATGAGGCTTACAATACGATTCAAGGACGTGGAGCAAATATTATGAGTCGTAGCGGAGATGCTACCGCAGACGCATTGAATGATGCAATAAATATTAAATTAAGAAACGAAAGAGGACCTGACGGAAGTTTAGTTACAGGAGAAACTGTTTTATACAGAGATACAGAAGTTTTCGATGGAGGACCTTCTACTTATTTAACCAATAGCGAAATGCTTGCTGCGGCTAATGAAAATGATTTTGATAATATCGAAGATTATTTAAGGTCAACCGACAGATTTAAGACAGTAGAAGTTGTGTCTCCAAACCCAATAGGAACTGGCACACGAGAACAAATAGATAGACAAGTAATTGAACTACAAGATGGAACGACAAGACTCGAAACTGAGCTTGAAGCAATATTTAGAATCAATGCTGAAAATGACCTAAAACGTAAACAAGAAGAAGAAGCTGTTAAAAATGCAGAAAGAAGACAAGGTATTGGTATTGTAAACAAAATGTTAAATATATTTGGCACTCCTACAGGAGAAGAAACTTATATGGTAGACGGACAGGAAGTCACTTATACGCCAGGAGCTAAAGCACAAGAAATATCAGATATAGAATTACTCAAAGAAAAAGGAATTATTCAAGATGAAGAAGAAGTAGACAGCACACCGTTTATGACAAAAGAACAAGGTGAAGAATTGTTAAAATTATATATAACAACAGCTGGCTTGTTGAATCAACCACAAGCAAATACAGGTATGAGAATAGCACCTATGTATACACAGAGAGGATTACAACTTAAAGTTGACGACCCATACAAAAAAAGGAGGATATAATGGCTATTACAGATGAAGAACTACAAATGGCTTTACTCAAATTATCAGGAGATGTAGCTGCTGGTAGGTCATTCAAAGAAAGTTTTAGCGAAGGACAATCTGTTATAGATAATTTGCGTAGCACTCAAGCGAAACAAACTAAAACTGCTTTAGAATTAGAAAAACTAGCACTCGAAAACGCAAAATTGCGTGAAGAAATAAATCCAATGGCAAACGATGAAGTTTACCAAGATTACACTCCACAAATGGCAGCTAGAGACAAAACCATACACAACGCATACGGAGCAATAGATGATATATCTTTCGGTATTGGAACAATAGGAGAAACTTTTGGTATGCAACCAACTAGATTTACAACAGCTAGGCGTGCAGCAGAAGATTTGAACAAAGATATTAAAATTGTTCTTACAGGTTCTTTCAAAGGTAGACCTAGTAATTATCTTTTAAAAGAAATAGAACAACTTTTGCCAACTATTGGTAACTGGGTCGGTGGTGATGCAAAAGCGTTAGAAAGATATCAACAACTAAAATTTAGATTTGACCAATGGATACCTGAATTAGACGGAGAAGTTGACAGGGCGACAGGCAAAACAAAAATAGATTTGATTAAACAAAGAGCCAAAGCAGTACAATTAGGAAAAAGACTAGATAGCGTTATAGCTGGTTTTACAGAAGACGGAACAAAACCAAATGTTAATGCGTATCCTGACATACCTGTGGGATACGAATTGCCTGACACAGAAGAAGGTTTAGCAGAAATGGAAGATATCTTTATGTCAGAAATACCTGGCGAGGAATATAAAAAATGACCGAAGACGAAAGAAATGAATTGTTAGCACAATCAAAACTAGCCGATTCTTTCAATCAATACAAAATTATGGGTGCTAAGTTATTAGAAAAAGGAAGAATTACACCTGAGCAATACCATAACAAAGTTAGAGAATATGGTTTATACACAGGAGCAATAGACCCAAACAACAAAAACATACCTGAGTCAATAGACGAAAATGATGGACTAAAAATGGGGTTCGAGATTGGTGGTGCAATAGCTGGTGCTTTGGTATTTGGTGGTGCTAGGCTAGCACATCCTCTAGGCTGGTTAGGTTATATGGCTCGACAATCATTAACCTCAGGTGCAGGTGCTGGTGTTGGTAATTACTTGTATCACAAAACTATGAGTTCAGCACAATACGCTTCTGACAAACAAATGGAAGAGGCATTAGAACTTGGTGGCGATGTAGCAAAATTTAACGCAGCTTTTATGGGTGGTTTAAAAGTAGGTGGACCATTAATTAAAGGCGTATATCAAGGTGCAAAAGGAGCTACTATTCTTGCAGGTAAAGCAGCTGGAACAATACCAGGTGTTGGTGCAGTAGGTAGAATTGCAAATAAAAAAGTGCAAGGCGTCGTTGGTTACATGAACGGCAAACTAGCACAACAAAATGTTTTTGCAAATGAGCTTATGCAAACTGCGGCAGAGAGAGGAATTGTAATTACTAGGTCAATGACATTCAGCCCTACCTTTAGGTCTCTAGCTGAAGCGTTTTCAAGAATGCCTTTTGTTGGCACGCCGTTGCAAGAAGGTTATGAAAAAGCTATGAAATCAGTCGCAGGTACGTTGGTTGATGACATCGGCAAAGGTTTGACCCCTGAGCAAGCAGCGGCTAAATTTTCTAACAGATTTAAATGGGATGATACAAAGAAAAAATACATACTGAGCGACAAAGATGGCTATGACCCTGACGCTGTAAATTTAGGTGCTTTTGTTAATTTAATAAAAAGAGCAGATGGATATGAAACAAACATACAACAACAACTAGATAAAATGTTTGGTTCTTATAGTGCAAGAACAGGAAGAAGAACCTCGCCAGCAGGAGAAGCAAGCCAAGCATTAGCTAGGAATAGTTTTGCAAGTCTAAGTAATTGGTGGAAAACTATTGAAGCACAAGGTTCTACTGCTAGATATCCAGCAGAATTTAGACTGCTTATGAATGAAGTAAGAGACCACAGACTTGCAATCAGGGGAGGAAACGAAGAGTTGTTAACTCCTATAAAATTAAGACAATTATTCGAAGCTATGAATAAAACAGAAAGACATTTACTTAACAGCCTAGATGGTGGGTTTGCAGATGATTTATATAAACAATTCGGAACTGCAAGATTAGCTTTAGACGAAGACATAATTAGAAGTGTTAATACAAACAGAAGCGGAAGAAGGTTCGGTGCTGAATTTACAAAATATCAAAATCTTAGAAAAGAACAAATTGAATTTTTAAGAAAAGCAGACCAAACAGGCATGCTAAGTGCTGCCAATATAGTGTTCAGGGAAAACGACCAAGCATTTATACAAGGGATTAATACAGCTATGAGAGATAGTTTGTTATTAAAAGCAGTTGGAGGTCCGCAAAAACAATACGTAGACATTTTACGAGGTGCACAAAACGGAGAATTCGTTACTTTACCTGGAGCTACGTTTTTAGCAGGCAGAGTAGCACAAGGCAAATCAGGTTCAGCAGGATACGAAGAAGTGTTAAAAGAACTGTTTGTAAAAGGTGGAAGAACGGAACACGCAAATTTGAAAGAATTAATAGGCACTAAGAATTATGCAAAATTAGCACAAAACGAAATGGACGACTTGTTCGACAGCACCATTATTAAATACATGAATGAAGGCGGTGCTGGCAGACAGGAATTTTTAGAACGTATTGGTGCTGCTGGCACAGCTAAAGAAATGAAAGCTGCTAAAGACAGAATAAATTTAGTTTTAGATGGATGGAATGACGCACGCAAAACCCAAACAATAATAGTAAACGGAAAAAAAGTACCTCTGCAACCTATTAAATATAAAGACCTAGAAAACTATGGATTGTTGTTATCGTTTTTGCCTGAAAGACCTGCACTCAACCAATTTGTGCAAAGGTCTATTGCTCTAAAAATGGCTGGTGGCGTAAGCGTCGGTGCACTTACAGGTTTTGTCGGAATAGGTGGTGGTGCATCTGCTGCTTTCGGACCATTAGGAGGGGTAGCAACTATGGTTGGATTAAGATTGCTAGCTGGTGTTATATCAAAACCTGCAATACATGATGACATTGCAAATTTGTTAGCAAAAGCACCGACAAACCCTGAGGCACGTGCAAAAGTCTTAGAAGAATTAGAAAAAAATCCACGAGCTGCGGCTTTTAGAAATATTGTAAATGGTATGTTTGAAAGAATGTCAGCTGCAAAAGACCCAGCATTGATGAAAGCATTGCGTGCTATCGGTGCAGAAAGATTAGCTGAGGAGGAGACATTGTGATACCGATGGAGCTACTTAGCATGCTAGCTAGCACAGTTCTAGGTGGCATTATGTCCATCATGGCACAGAAAGGACAAGCTGAGGCAGAACGACAAAAAATGTTGATGGCTAGGGCAGGGTTTGCAGCCAAACAAACAGATAAAGCTAGAGAAATCTCTGACCCCCACACGAAACACACACGTCGTTGGATAGCACTTATGTGCGTATTTTCTATTATTGTAGTGCCAATTGTTGCTCCGATTTTTTCCGATGTAAACATTGCATATCAGATAGTAACAGAGGCAGATAGCGGTTGGTGGATATTCGGCTCAACTTACGAAACATCTTATTTCGAAGAGGGTAATACGATTTATATTACAAACTTACAATCACACACAATATTTTCAATTATTGGATTATACTTTGGAGGCTCATTAACGAGAAAATAATATGGCAAAACGTGGACTATACGCAAACATACATGCAAAAAGAAAAAGAATAAAAGCTGGCTCAGGAGAAAAAATGAGAAAGAAAGGTGCTAAGGGTGCACCTACTGATGCTCAATTCAAACGTGCAGCTAAAACAGCCAAGAAAAGAAAAAAGAAAAAATAAATGGTAGCTAAAAAATACCAATCGAAAACTGGTGGTCTCAACGAGGCAGGCAGAAAATATTTTAAAAGAAAAGAAGGTGCAAATCTTAAAAAACCTGTTACAGGTAAAGTTAAACGTGGCTCGAAAGCAGCTAAGAGAAGAAAAAGTTTTTGTGCACGAATGGGTGGAGTTAAAGGACCAATGAAAGATAGTAAAGGTAGACCAACTAGAAAGGCATTGGCATTAAGAAAATGGAAGTGTTAAAACTCAAGCAAGCAACATACATATTAATTATTATGGTTATATTGTTAGGTATCGAAAGTGCTGTATCTGATGTAACTAGCTCAGGCAGCACTACCAACACCCAAAGTAATAATGCTGGGTCTAATACTGCAATAACTGGTGGCTATGAATCAAGCACGACTTATCAATCAGGTTCTAGCTCGAACAGCACAACGAACAATGAAACTAACAACACGACCAATGCTAAAACGGCTGTAAACCCATCGAATGCACCTAGCATGAGTGTATATGGACAAGACAGCTGTGTTATACCACTTGCAGCAGGAATAACTGTTATTGGTTTTTCAGGCTCATTCGGTTCATATATGGTAGATGAAGAGTGTGAAAGGCGAAAGTCTGTTGCGGTTATGGCGAAACTTGGCATGAAAGTCGCAGCAATAGCGTTAATGTGCCAGGATAAAAACGTATGGCAAGCTATGATGGACGCAGGAACACCTTGTCCTATTGATGGTTTGATAGGCGAGAAAGCTAAGGCAAGATGGATTGAAAAAAGAAAAGGCGAGTTACGAAGTGAAACTAACAAAAGAAGCATGACATGGAACAATAAACCTGTGCCATCAGGAAAGATTAATGAAAAT
>CETF01051905.1_pt1 | contig 10252 bp, 20 predicted proteins | sample 326991 | NCBI WGS metagenome assembly CETF01 (sample SAMEA2622331, study PRJEB7988) | marine metagenome | biome: marine biome (ENVO:00000447); feature: surface water layer (ENVO:00002042); material: "saline water (ENVO:00002010), including plankton (ENVO:xxxxxxxx)" | depth 5 m | reverse complement strand
ATAGCTTTACCGCCATTTCTCATACCTTTAGGCTTCATAGCTTTACCACCGTTCCTCATGCCTTTAGGTTTCTTTTTCATCTTTTTCATTTTTCTCTCCTTGTTAATAATTTCAAAATCTCCGCTATCAATTTTGCCGTTTTTATTACGGTCTAACTTTTTTTGCTTTCCAACAAGCTTTTTAGCCATCATTATCCTCCTGATTATAAAGATTGTCAAAAACCCTATTCACATCTAGTGTATAGTCTAAATCAGACTTTGAATAGTGTATATGTTGAGATGGTCTAAAATCAGGAGCTCCTTCTCCTGTTGCAAACCAAGCAGGATGAGTTACTCTCACCCTGTTATTAGGTAATGCAACAATATTACCTGTCCATTCTCCTGCTTCTAAAAGCTGTAGAACATGACTTTGTTTGTGTTGTGCAGGATCATCTGCAATTTCGCTATTAGTATAATCTACAGTAAACAAATATTTTGCAGGGAAAAACTCACCGTTAATTTTTGCCAACCAAGGACAAGGAGTTGTTCTTTCCATCACATAAACAGAGTGATAATGTGAAGCACAATCCCACGGTTGAGCATCATACGTTTCCATGGGGTCAGGCCACTCGTCAAGTGGAATATCTGCAACTAGTGCTGTGATAGGCATTCTAGCCCACATCGCCCCACCATGAACAGTATCCTCTTCTTCGCCTTCTGCTTCACAACCAGTAAATATAACTTGAAAACTAAGAGACCGATTTGGTATTGTAGTTACGGCAACAACCATAGCATGAAGAAACTCACCATGATATTTTTCATGGTTATGAGTATACTCACGACGCACCCAAGCCTTAAAATAAGGAATGTTACTTTGTAAATAACTCATGCTTTCTTACTTTTCGTTTTACCCTTTATTAAGTCAGCGTCTGCTTTTCTAGCCCCACCTTTACCACTTACGAAACTCTTCACTCTTCCCATTGCCCACGCATGAGCAGAAGTTTTCGGTCTGCTTCCAGAAGAATAATATGCACCAAGACCTCTTTTATAAACTGCATCTAATTTAGATGGAGCAAATCTTCCTGCTCCAGGAATAGAAGAATATTTACCACCTTTTTTCTTAGGTTTTTTCTTAGGTTTTGTTGCTGTTGCCATCAGCTCTTACTCCTTTGTTTACTAATTTTATCCATCATAGCAGGGGTTAACTTTCCTTGCTTATAAAGACGAGCAGTCCTTTTTATTTCTGCTTCCCTTGCTTTAGGATTTTTTGCCCCTTGCACATATACTCTAGGAACACCTTTTTTAGTTTTAGGAACTTTTTTAAACTTTCTTGGCACTAGTTTTCCTCGCATCTCTTAAATTAGCTTGTGTCGGCGCACCTTTAGATCCAGGTTTCCTCATTCTTTCGCCAGATCCCGCCTTTATCCGTTTTCTTTTAGCGTGAATATTTTCCCATAGTCCTCCATGCTTCATACCTCTAGGTTTCTTTTTCTTAGAAGTTGTAATTTGTTTTTTCATTTGACCACGACTAATTGCCATCTAACAATCCCACGCTCTACGCGACCAATAATTAGCTGAAAACTTATTAGTCGCACCTTTAATGCCACTTGATCTGGCACAATACGATCTTTTACGGGATGGTTGATTCTTTTTAATAGACAACTCAGGATCGCCGAAGCGAACTATTTTTACATCTTTGCCTACTTTAGCTAAAACTGCTGATTTTTTCTTTGCGTTAGGAGTTCGTTTAGGCTTATTGTATCCTGGAAATATTTCATCACGATACTTTAATTTACCACTAGGTAATCGTTTTACATCTTTAGTAGTAGCCATAATAACTCCTTTAAATCAATATGCCTATTAGCTAAATTCCTTCCTTACTTGAAGGATAACTGTGTAAGTATCTGCGGAGGTGTGTCCCACAGTTGTAAACAATATATCTCCAGTAACACCAGAACCTGCATTATTTGTAAGTCCACCAAAACTTGTATAATCATGGTGTCCACTTTGGTTTTCACCAAGTTCAATACAAAAAACATCTGTAGAAGCGTCAAATAATATTTTGACTTTCATGCCATTGCACTGCCACCAGATTTTTTCAATGGTTGCACCTGTGCAACTATCGCCTTGTCCATTTTTTGACAACGCACTAACGTCAACTTTTACTACGTCAGATTCACCTGTCCCGTCAGAAATATTAGTAAATTTCAAAACGGCAGTTTTCGAACCATCTATTATGGTTTGTGAGGTTACAGCATCTGCCATTGATTTCTCCTAACTTGTAGGTGAGGCAAAACCTCACCTAATTAAAACCCAATATTATTGATCAGCAAAAGCAGGTGCAGTTGCGCTCGTAACATTACCAAAAATTTGATAATTTGTTGTATTTAGACCCATAATAGTCAGATCACATCCTGCAGGAACATTTAACGTAATCTTGCTGTTAGAGCTGCCATTAGAAAAAACGGAGCTTACTTCGTTATCACTGTCTAAAAAAGTTACTCCACCAATAAAAAAGTTAGTGTTTCCTGGAGTTATAATTATAATATTACTCGCATCTGCTGCACCACCTGCGTATATAAATCTAAACATAGATCCAGCGATTGGCGCAGGTAATGTAAGAGTATTGTTCTGACCACCATCTGGACAAAGCAAAATTCTTCCACTGTGGGTAGCGTTTGTAAGAGTTACGTCTGCATCAGCAAGACTTACTGGTGCATCACCAAGTGTTGTTATTTCAGTGATTGTACCAGTCGAGGCATTCTTACTAATTGTTTTCAATGTACTTTCAGAACGGACTGGTCCTGTAAATGTCGTATTAGCCATGTTAAATCTCCTTGTCGTGGCTAGAGTCAGCTTTCGCTGTCAAGTTGATTAAAAGGGGCGTGGTGGATTTAATTTGCAAAAAGGAAATAAAACCACGCCCCTCTATGAGTTTATGCTCCTGGAGAGCCAAACACACATCGTGGGTCTGAAACACCAAAGCTGTAACGCTCACGAGCTTTGTATCGCACGTTGCCTGTATCAAAATCACCTTCCATAGAAGTTTTGACAGCACTACGCTCAAAATGTTTAAAACCATTAGGTGCATCTGTTTTGATGAAAAATGCGTCAGTATCAGTTAAGAAGTTATTTACTACATAACCGTCTGGCAACATTCCCATATTACGAAGTGCATTGACATCATTGTCTGCTGATCCTGGACGTAGGTTACTAGCCATCAAACGTTCAGCTACAAACTGAAGTGCAGATGGAATAATTAGTTTACGTCCTTGCAGAGCAATTTTAAGTCCACGCTCATCAATAAAAGCAGCGATATCGATTAACGACTGCTCTAAAGATGTTTCGTTTAGGTCAGCAGGAGTAGATAACTCGTTACGGAAAGTACCACCACCACTAGTGGGGTGATCAGTCGCACAAAGTTCTTTACCGTCGCCAAAAGTGAATGCACTATCAAACGCATTGTTTAATACAGCAGCCGCTTTGACCTGCTTAGTGTTTGACATAGACCGAGCCAAAGCACGAGTATAACGAGAACTGAGTCGATCGTAAAGGTTATCCTCTACAGCTTCTTCTGTAATCGCAAACGCAAGAGCTACTGTCTCATGTGTATATCGAGCCGTAAATGACTCATTTGCTATGTCGAATGAAACAGCGGAACCTTCCCCTTTAACAGGAGCGGAACCAAAGCCAGTCAACATTACTTCCTCTTCAAACGCTCTGTCTGAAGTTTCTGTTTCGTAAATCTCGGCATGTTGATTATCATACCGATCATACTCCAGTCCAAATAGAGCATTTAGTCCAGGCTCTAATTCTTTTAGGAGTTGGGATCTTGCTATAGCCATATCTTATCTCCTTATAGACCAGTTGTGGCAGTATGGAATGGTAGATTTAGTTTAACTAAAGCTACTACCCCTGCGGAAGCATAGTCAATGCCCTCAACATCTTTAAAACCAACAATTCTAAAATTGTCAGTAGCTGTTGTAGCACCTGCGGAAGCTACTGATATCTCACCTGCTGAGATACCATTTGCGTTCTCTGAACCAAATCCTGTGCCTTCGGCATTTGAGTGGATCAACGCTGTAGCTGTTGCTAAGTTTGTTAACGAAGCATCGCATTGGACTTCATAAACCTGAAACGGATCATCATAAACAAACACAGTAGCTTCTGTGCCTGATTTTAATGAGCTTGTTCCAGGATAATTATTATCAAAAACGGGCTTACCGTTCAGATCAGTATATTGACAACCTGCCATAACACCTAGAATCGCCACCGAACCACCGTCTGCCGCACTTACATCTACAAGTCCATTAGTTAGAGGAATCACCATATCGCCCTGAAAAATAGAGCTAGATGAACCTGCTACTCCTGGAATTTGCACTTTGTAAGCAGTTAAACCATTTCCGTTCGGTGATGAACCTAATTTGTTATGAGGTCTCAACCCAAAAGGTGAATCTGTATTCGCCATGGATTAGTCTCCTAAAAATTAATCAGAGGATCTATCTCCTCCGAAGGTTACACGAGATTGCCTATCAGGTTTACTAATAGGCATGGATGGATGTTGTTCCCTCATAAGATCATTGTCAACTGCAACCATTTGATCTTTAGTTTGACCTTGGAAGTAAGCTTGTCGTTGACCTACTGTTTCTTCAGGGATTCTTGCAAGCACTAGACCGCCTACTCCTATAACACCTGCGTGTTTACCATCTTGGACGGTAGGAGCTTCAAAGTCAGGATACTCATCAGCACGAACTAATTCAAAGCCTTCGCGTAGCCGAGCAGAAAGGTTCTTTTTATCATCAAAACCCATGACAGATTCACGGACCCAACGATGAACAAATCCCTCTGGAGGATCTGGAGCGTCTAATTGTGACGGTGGTGTCCACGGTTTAGCGCGAACGGTTTTTTCCCTAGTTTGGGAGGTGCGTGGGCTTCTATCATTCATAATTTATCCTCACGTTAATTTTGCATACGAGCTTTTTGCTTCGCATATTGTTCATAAGATACACCTAGTTTGTCGGCGATTGCAACCTCTGATTTTGTTAATTGTATCTTTTGTTTGCCTTTTTTCTGTCCACCACGATTTGCAGAAGCTACAACAGGACCACTTTGTCGAGTCGTAAGACCAAACTTATGTGGGAATTCTTGTCTGATTCGTTTATCAACTTCAGCATAATATTCATCGCTAGTTGCATCCCAACCTTCAACTTCCACCATGTTTTTATGGATAGAAAAAGCCGTCAAAGTCATAGGTTCATCTGTGCCAAACCACTCATTTCTTGCTGCCCACGCATCTGCTTTAGGGTCGCGTGGTGCAGGTTGTTGTTGAGGCTGTTGGGGTTCTACGACAGGAGCAGGTTGTTGAGCTCGTTGTTCTTGCTGTTGTTTTATCATCGCAAGTTTATCGTTTTGTGAAGCTACAGCAGCTAATTGTGCTTGAGCTTCTACTTGAGCATCGACATCGCCTCTATCAATAGCTTCTTTTAAATTTTTTCTTAAAACCTGATCCTGTAACTTTATCCTATTTTCAAATTCCGTAGTATAAGAGCTATCTAAAGCAAGATTCTTTTTTTGGTTTTCTTCAAGCTCTTTTTTAGCTGCTTGAGCATATTGTAAAGCTGCTTGTTCACGACGTTCAGCTTCACGCATTTTAGCTGTAAGCTTACTGATTCGTTTCTTGACACCTTCGCTATACTGCTCTAGCTCTTCATCAGATTGTTCTGGCTTTGGCTTAACCTCAGTTTTAGTTTCAACTTCAACCTCAGCTTCAGGATTTTCTTGTTCTTCTGTTTCAAGAACTTCTACTTCAACTTCATCAGTTTCTTTTTGTTCGACCTCTTGGTCTTGTTTTTGTGCTGCTTGTGGCATGGTTACTCCATGTAATTAAAGGTGCAAAATATCATCAGGGTTATTAATACGAGCTATTACCTCGTCATCATTGAGAATGCGGACTTCTCCACCCTCGATTTTGAATCTACTTCCCGCATATCTGCCGAACAATACCCAATCCTTTTCTTTACACCAAGGAGAAGTATCTTCGCCAAATTTACTAGAGTCTTGGTACGCTAATGGACCAACTCTTAATACATAACCACATACAGTGGCGACAGCTTCACGTTCTCTGACTTCATCAGGAACAATTATACCACCCATCGTTTGCTTTTTACCTTGATACGGTAATATCAAAAGACGCCAACCTGTAGGTTCAGGTAATTTATCTAATGCACTCTCATTAAGTTTGGAAGGTTCTAGGTATCTATCTTCGGCTGATACGTAAGCTTTTTCAAGCTCGCCTTTTTCTTTTTTCTTTTTATTAGCAATATAGTCAGGCACATAAAGTGTTTTAGTCATTGTTATTTACTTTCTCTAGCAGGTCTTTTAAATCCTGTTCAATTTGGGCAAGCTCATCTAAACGAGCTCGTAATTCTTTAAATGCGGTAAAATCTGCTACAGGACCAACACATATAGCCTCTTTTAACAAACTTTGCCGATCACGAACATTTTTAAGCATTTTTTCATAAATGTAAAGCTCATCCATGAATTAACTCAAATGCTGTTTCTTTTGTTTCTTTATTTCTTCTAGTCCAACCACGACCAAAAGTTTCAAAAGTAGATAACTTTTCATAAAAACTTTGTCTTTGGTCATACATTTTTTCTACTAAAAACTCAGGGTCTTCGTTTGCAATTAGTTGTAAAGTCTTAGGACCAATAGCACCATCTTGCTTTGCCCCGACTATTTTTTGTATTGCTTTAGCAGCCCTGCCTGTCCCAGAATTAACTGCCCAATCAAATACAGACCAATCTGCACCACTAGGTAAATCATCACATTTACATCTATCCCAGTAGTTTTTCTTGTAAATAGGAGCTACATCATCTTGAGTTAAACCACGCATCTCTTCTTCAGTAGATTCTCTACCAATCCATTTATCATACACAGCTTTAGTGACGCCTAAATTTGTCATGCCTCCAGGATCTTTAGGGTGATCTACAAATCCACCTTCATGCTTTAAAAGCATAGCTAAACATTTATCAAAGTTCTTTTTCACTTGGTTAACCCTTTCTGTTTCTCATAAGTTCGTAATCCACCTAAACCAAGCATACCCATCAGTACAGTCATTAAACTGCTCATATCAAACTCAGGTAAAGGTGGGATAGTAGCCCCTGAAAGACCTACTCCAAATAAAATTAAAGGAGTTAAAATAAAATGGTACAGTAAGGCAACACCACACGTCCATCCCACAAAAGGTCGCCAACCACCTTTAAACAAACTACCTGATGCAGCTTCTGCTTTATTAACTTCAATTTGTGCAAGTTGTTGTTCATGAGATAATTTATCAGCCATAGTCGCTAACTCATGTGCTAATGCAGCTTTTTGGTCTTTATCTTCTATAACTTTATCTAATATCCCAGTAACAGGACCTATAAGATTATTTAACAGGCTCATTCACGCTCTCCTTTGGTGATGCAGCTATAGTGAAGTTTACACTAAAAGATCTTCTTTCGCCAGAAGTTTTAAAAGGATAAACACAATGATGCAGGTGTGCAGGGAAAACTATAAAATGACCAACTTCTGGTCTCATTAGAAAATTAGAACCCTCATGGTTTGCTGCTTGTCCATGAATAAATTGTATATGCCCATGACTAGGGTGGTGATCTTTGTAATCTTCTTCCCACTCTTTTTCTATTCCTTCAGGTAATTGTAAATAACCAACGCAAGAAAGCATTGATCCTTGATGAGTATGTATCGGGTTATATTCATTTTCAAACTGACGAACAAACCACCCACTTGTTATTTCTAATCTATAATCAAGTGTATCAGGTGTTATATTACGCTTACCCATAGAAGTATATAATTCTGCATGACTTTGGTAACGCATTAAAAAACCACCCATTTCATCAGACCATGCTTGATGTAAATCGTCATTCCATTTTAATTCTTGTTTTACCTTACCAACAAGATTACCAGACCAATCCTCCATTTCTTGGTCTATAGCATTATTGCATTTATCAATAAAAGCCTCTGACATTTTCTTATATCCCAATATAGGGCTAAAAGGTGTGAGTATTTCCTCATCCTTTTTTGGTTCATATATATTAGCCATTTCACTTCCCTTTTTGTTTTCTCAAAGATTCTTTAGCTTTTTTAAAAATATTCACTACCTCATTTTTACCCATAACTTTTGCTCTTTGTTCTCCAACTGTTAGTATTTGGATTTTTCGGGCGTATGGTTTAGATATCTTTTTTACTTTTGCAACTGTATTTCTAGCATCTGTTGGTGTAGCAAATTTTATACGGACAGTATCTTTAGGATTTTCATCAGTATATAATCTTCTGCCAGTACCTTTTGGCTTTTTACCTGTGCCTTTTTTAGGATCAGGTTTTTTTGCCATAACTATTCCTCCATTTGTATGGTTGCTTTTTTATTATCTGTTTTTGCAGAATAAGCATTAAATCCCATAAACGCAGCTACAACACCTGAAGCTGCAATCACATATACACTTGCAATATCAGTTATTAAAGTGGCTGCTTTATCAAAACCTAAAACACTAGCTAATAAAATTATAAATGGATAAATTAACATTCCTGCTAATGCAAAACCTGTAAATCTACGTTCAGCATTACGTTTTAAATCACGATCAACCATCTCTAACCTACGGTCTTCTAAGGCTAGTTTATTCCATTCAGCTTTATCGATAACTCCGTTACCGTTAGTATCTGCTTTTTTAAATTCTGTCATGATAAATAAGCTTTACCAAATCCCTTTTTAGCAGCCCTCACTCCTTGAGGTCGCATCTTTTTATTAGGCTTACTTTCAATTATACCACCATGACTTTTCTCAACCAACTTAGGCATAGGAACACCAAATATCTTTTCATACTGGCTAGGGAACTCTCTTGCAATATCAGAGGCTGCTTCTTCATTACCCTCTTCAGCTAACTGTATAAGCTGCTTTAATCGTTTATCCATTTATCTAACTCCTCTGAATTTTACCCCTGCGAACGCAGCACCGCCACCACGACTAATCCTATCAGTATCGGGGGAAGGATAGGCGTTCCCCATAAAGTAAGGTTGTCCACCATTCGACAACTTCTGACGATTATTTTTCTTAGTTTCTCTACCCATGCTAGGAACACCAAAAATAATTGCGATATCAATAGATTTTCCTTTTTTACCTTTAGCTTTCTTTTTAGACATATTATCCCCTCGTTTGATTTTGTTTCTGCAGAGCAATACGAGCTCGCATCTGGGCTATATCCTCCGTACTCTCTATACGGTCACGCCCTAACTGAAAGTTTTGTTGAGCGCGTTGTTGGTCAAGTGCTAATTTTTGCTGATCATTTTGTTGGTCAGCTATCATTTCTTGTTGACGTAATTGCAACTCTTGCTCTTTTATGCGTACGAGTGGGTCTTGTTCTTGTGCAGGTGGTTGTGATTTTTGATACTCACTAATTAATTGTGCTTGTATCTGGGCAACCATTTGTTCTTGCTGAGCAGGATCTACTTGCTGCCCTTGCATCTGTTGTTGCGCCATAACCATAGCCTTCATACCGAGATGTTCGTAAATATGTTTCTCTAATGTCATTAATAAAGGCGGCTGCATCTGTGCAACTTTACTATTCATATACGCAGAATGCACTGCGATATGTGCATCATGGTCTTGTTGCGGAAATGCTTGCATTCTACCCTGTCCTGCTGCTACCTTACTTGCCTCTTGGTTTTCAGTAGAAGGATCCATAGGTTGTGGTTCTGGGTCTGGGTTTAATATTTGTTCAATATTACTTACACCTAACGCTTCATACACACGCTTATAAGATTCATATAAATTATGCAAATCAGGTGCTGACTGAGCTAATTTTAATTGTTCTTGTGCTAAAACAACTCTTTGCGACATACTAAAAATATTTGGGTCACTTACTGGTAAAATATCTACACGATTATCAAAATCTTGCATTTTTATCATACCATCTACACCAACATTATACGGATAAGGTGTAGGGTCTTCTGCAAACAATCGCGCAAGCATTCTTAACTCTGATTTCATAGATGAATGCAATCGTTTATGCACCGCACTTACAATCCGTGAGCCACGTTCCAATAATGCGATAGTAGTACCGACAGGCATCTCTGTATTACCCTGCCCCATGCCCATATCGGTTGTCCCGATAAACCGTTGCGCTGCCTCTACTACAAAACCCATTAATGAAAATAATGTGCCAGAAGGTTCTTTATATGGTAATGGCATTAAAGAAGCCTTTAAATCACCTCCAGGAAC
>CETF01064212.1_pt1 | contig 10293 bp, 4 predicted proteins | sample 326991 | NCBI WGS metagenome assembly CETF01 (sample SAMEA2622331, study PRJEB7988) | marine metagenome | biome: marine biome (ENVO:00000447); feature: surface water layer (ENVO:00002042); material: "saline water (ENVO:00002010), including plankton (ENVO:xxxxxxxx)" | depth 5 m | reverse complement strand
ACAAGTGGGGCTTCCGCAGCTACGCCGACCAGACTGGCTACAAGTGGAGCCTTCGATAAGCACGTAAGCACGTAAACACGTAAGCACATGAAACACTGAAAGGGAGGCAATGCCTCCCTTTTTTATTTGAATTGCTTTTTATACATCGCCCGATCAGACATCGTCAAACAGATTGATTACACTGGAGCCATCTAAAGACTAGAACACAACCAAACATGATCTATTGGCTGCAGATACTAACAGCGCTCATAGTGCTCACCGCCACTACCAAACCGATGGGAATGGACTCATCCTCCGCGCCAAACATAGACTTCCAACCGTCAGTTGTGACGCCAATGCTCTCCCAGCAGATCGTAACTCAATCCTTTCAGGATTCCAGTGGCAATATGTGGTTTCTGACTCAAGAGGGGCTGAATCGCTACAATGGCCATGAAGTCGAGAACTATAGATACTCGCTAACGAACCCAAGCTCAATATCTCACGACGCAGTTACAAGCATCGTAGAAGACCTCGAAGGGACGATCTGGGTCTCGACCCGAGGAGGCGGGCTGAATCGATACAACCAAATAGACAACGGATTTGAGCATTTTACCGCGGATAAAAACGATGCGTCATCGCCCCTGACGAACGATATTCTAACTTTATTTCTCGATGAAAGTGGACGCATTTGGTTAGGATATGACAATGCGTTCAGCATCTTCACTCCATCGAACGAAGAATTTGAACATTATACACCCAGCACCATCGGACTACCTTATCTAGGAGAGGTAAACAGCTTTACACAGTCACCCGACTCTACGGTTTGGGCTGCCTCCATATCGACTGGGCTGATTAAAATTACAGCAACCACACCGCTAGTGGCTTCCAAAATAAATATTCACAATCTCTCAGCGGACGGATCCGCCGAGAGTGAGCCTATTTTCAAAGTGCTTTCAGATTCGAGCGGAAATATTTGGTCTCTCACACCATCATCGGGAGTTATTCAATATAATCCATCTAAAAATTCCGCGCAGCGTTTTACAACATCAACCGCGAACACACGATCGCTTCTCTCAAACACTCCGATCGACATTTTTGAAGACAAATCTAATCAGATTTGGATTTGCACTCTTGATGGCCTCAATTTATACGCCAGAAATACCAATGACTTCTATAAGTTCAACACGCTCAATACAAATCTACCCTCTGACAGAATATCGAGCATTTACCAATCTAGGGAAGGACTCTACTGGGTCGGAACCATCTTTGGCCTAGCGACCGGCTCCCAAAACCTATTCGCAAAATTTAATACAGAAACAGCAGGCCTACCAAATGAATCAATTAACGCCTTCGGAGAAACGAAAGGTGGCGGAGTATGGATTGGCACAGACGACGGACTAAGCAAATTAGACCAAGACCATAATGCGATTCTAACCATCAACGAACACACAGCCCCTGCCATCTCAAGCCCTGCCGTAATGAGCCTTCTCGGCGAAGGAAACGTTTTATGGATCGGGACCTTCTCCGGCGGCCTAAATAAACTTGACACCACAACTAATGAGGTGACGACGTTTAGACATTCGCGATTTGATAATACCACTATCGGCGCTAACGGCGTGACGTCGATCATGAGGTCCAGGTCAGGGACGTTGTATGTGGGCACTTATGGAGGCGGACTTAGTGCACTAAGCGCGGATGAATCTGTGTTCAGACGTTACATATATGAACCCAATGACGATCAAAGTCTAAGTAACAACAATGTGCTTGCACTGTTCGAAGACTCCATGGGCTTCATCTGGGTGGGCACAGAAAATGGACTAAACCGGCTTAGATCCGCAGATCTCGGAGTATTCGATAGATACTATACAGAGCGCGGGAATACAGACAGTATTTCAAGCGACATGGTCTGGTCATTCTACGAAGACGACCACCAGAACTTATGGATAGGAACAAAAGGGGGTGGCCTCAATAGATGGGGAAAGCGGGCTCGCACTGAAGGGGTTGAAAAGTTCGACCACTATTCAGAGAACATTTCGCTACCAAGCTCAAATATTTATGGCATCCAAAGTGACAAAGAGGGAAATCTTTGGATTTCTCACAATCGAGGTGTGACAAAACTAGATACCGTTAGCAAGAATTCGCGTCAGTTCGGTGTCCGTGATGGCCTACAAGACACAGAGTTCAATATGGGCGCATCCTTCAAATCTACTAGCGGTCTTATATATTTTGGTGGAAACTTGGGCTTTAATATTATTGATCCAAAAGGCTTCAAGGATCACGAATCGCCGCCACAGGTGAGCATCTCAGAAATACGGGTAATGAATGAAAGAAGAAAATTCGCAAAACCATACAACAAACTTCAAAATATAGAGCTAACACATAACGACAAAATATTCTCCGTTGAATTTTTTGCGGCCGACTATTCAGCCCCATCACTCCTCCAGTATGCTTATAAACTAGATGGCATCAACGAAAACTGGGTTATTTCCAACGATGCAAGGCAGGCATCCTTTACCACTTTACCTCCTGGCTCGTATCAACTGCACCTGGCCGCGGCAAGCCCTGGCGGCACCTGGAACTGGGATGGAAAATCCATCAATGTGCATGTATCGCCACCGATTTGGCGTAGCGGCACAGCATACTTAGCATATTCGATCATTTTATTGTCTTTGCTAACTGTATATTTGAAGAAACAAAGAGAAAAATCTGAACTCGCAATCGCGAGACAAAGGGAGCTTGAGGAAAAAGTAAGGGAGCGCACCCAAGACTTACAAGAAGCAACGTACGCTGCCGAGACAGCAAACCGAGCGAAATCTGAATTTCTTGCGACTGTTAGCCACGAAATAAGGACACCGATGCACGGCATGATTGGCATGACAGAGCTGCTACTGCACACTGATTTAAGTGAACAGCAGCGCAGATTTGCTACTGCGGCCAACAACAGCGGCGCCGCACTTCTTTCACTAATCAACGACATTCTCGATTTTTCTAAAATCGAAGCCAATAAAATTGAGATAGAAAGCATCCCGTTCAACGTAGTAGACTTGGTAGAAGAAATTTGCTACCTCCAGAGCGAACCTGCCTCGAGGAAAAATATCGAACTGAGCCACGTTATTAACGCCAGCATCGATATGGAGTTCGTTGGCGACCCTGGAAAGCTTCGCCAAGTCCTAATGAACTTAACGAACAACGCGATTAAGTTCACCGAATCCGGTCATATTGAAGTGCTTGTTGATCGTGAAAAAGTCGTAGGAAGCGACAAGTCAATGTTACACCTCCGAATAAACGACACCGGCATTGGAATGGACCAAGCGACTTGTGAAAGAGTTTTTGAGCCATTTACTCAGGCAGATGCTAGCACCACAAGACAGTACGGCGGTACAGGTCTTGGCCTTTCGATCACCAAGAACTATGTGGAACTCATGGGAGGGAGCATACACGTAAGCTCGAAACAAAATGTCGGCACCTCAGTGCACCTAAGTATCCCTACCCTTGACATTAGAACTCTGAGTTCTCAATCAAAAAACCACATATTTCCGAGCAGTTCTTTCGCGATAATTTCCGCCCACAAGTCAACTCGCGATATGGTTTCTGAGCAGCTAAAACGCCTGGGCGCATCGTCAATTGCAGAGTTCGACACGCTGTCTGAGTATCATGGTTTGGGTTCGGATTCGTTCATATTCATCGATATATCAACTGTAGATAGGCAGATTTTGAGTATGCATTGGATGCTCATGAAAAGCCGAACGACGATCATAGCATCTCTAAATTCCTTCTCGGAATACCAAAGCTTGGACGCAAGTGCTCTCATCAGCAAACCGACCACGATGGAAAGCGTGAGCCAAGCTGTTATAAATTGGGCGCAAGGGGCAAATATAGCCATCGCGAGGGAAGCACAACAACAAAAAGAAGTAAGAAAGCCACTCAAGATATTGGTAGCGGAGGATATTCCGACGAACCAAAGGATTGCTAGTGAGGTAATTCGAATGTGTGGATACAACGCCGATATCGCGGAGAACGGCGAGCAAGCAGTAAGGATGCAATGCCAGAATCGATATGACCTAATATTCATGGACTGCCAGATGCCGCGTATGGACGGCTTTGCAGCGACACGCTCTATTCGAAATAATGAAGCGGGAAACGGCAATACACCCTGCACAATCATCGCGCTTACCGCGGGAACGACTTCGAGCGACCGGAAGGCATTTTATGAAGCAGGAATGGACGGATTCCTTGGCAAACCGTTTAGAGTTGAGGATATCCGGAATGTGCTAACAACTCATTTCGGCGAACATGGATTTGTCGAAGGCGAGGAGCGTCACAGCACTTCAAGAAGTTCCTCGGGAAAGAGTGAGGCGAGTAATGACACAGGTATTATTGACGAACCTGCCGTGAGCAATATACTGCATATCCAAGAGCAGACTGGGAAGGCCATCCTCAAAGAAGTATACGAAGGTTTTTGCCTTCAAATGGATCAAAAAATTTCAGAGCTGAATAATGACAACAACACTTTAGGTTCCAAGAACTTACAATCCCTCGCTCATGCGGTCAAGTCGATGAGTGCGAACCTTGGCGCTAAAGAGATAAAATCGATTGCCGGGAAGATTGAATCTGACATAAAGGGTGGAAAAGAAGTCGACTACGTTTTAGCACGCGAATCAATTACGAAGGCCTATTCAGCATTCAGATCTGCGTTCCGCGAACGATATAAAAATTATTTGGAGCACTGAGCGACTAAATATTGTGCGCTTTAGGAGGACATGGATGCCCGCTGCCGGTCCCTATATTTATCTAGTTTATTTCCTCCTGATCTCTATATCAGCATCCATCTACTCGTCCGAAGTCAGCGGGTCGAGTCGCCAACCCAAATCTCAAATTACTATTCAGGTTCCGGTAGCACTAAAGCATCTCGCGTCAACAACGATATTATCAACCCTACACTCCACAGACCGGCGACTTTGGCTAGCAACGCTTGATGGTGTTACGCAGGTCGGAACTACAGATGATCGGAAGTTCAGTCACTTTACAAACAGGTCTGGTGACAAGGTTAGATTCCGCGCGCGCCACTTAATTGAAGTGTGGGATGGAGAAATTTTTGCACTAACAACAGACAACAAAGCCGTATCACTACAGCGAGGTGGATCCAATTTTGTTAGTGCAGATTGGCTTGAGGCGATCGGAGGAGATACCGACGAGCTTGTTGAAGCCTACTTTTCTCCAAAAAATTTACTTTGGCTTGCGTATGAAAATGGAAAGATTCTAGCGTTCTCTTCACGAGGCCGGAGGTTAAGTATTGTCCGTACCAGTGGACTCGGAATTCCATCTGACATTTTCGGCACTTATGAGGGTGGCGTCTTAGTTTCGTTTTCATCGAACAAAGTTCTGTCAATCTCGATGCAAGGAAAAATTGATAAAAAGTTCAATACCGATGGCTGCTTCGGCCTTAGAAATATTAGTGAGCTGGCCAAGCTAGGAAATGGTGAAGTAATCATGGGCTCTCGTGGTGGAGGCATCTTTTTTTTCGACTCTGAAACAGAAAACTGCGAGGCTGCAAGGGTTGTTGATGTCAATTCAGAAAATGTTCAATCTTCGAACGTACATGATATCGAGCTACTCGAAGACAAGAAAACGACACTCGTTGGGACAGACCAGGGGTTGCTAATATGCACGTCCGAGGGGGTATGTCAAGAACATGCATCACCATTCCATCAGTCGCTCAGCGACGTTATTTCAATAAGCCGAGACTCCAAGGGGAGCGCGTATTGGATTGGCACTTACAAAGGGATCTTCCGACTTATTCAAACTCCGTTCCAACTTTTTGGTACAAGCACAAGTCCCCTACTGCAATCGATAGTGGGATTCGCACAGGCGGAGAACGACGGCACTCTAATAGCCTCCTATCATGGTCTCGCACTACTAAAGCCCAACAGCGAGCAGGTTGTCTCGATTGATAAAGGTCGGTGGGAGACGGACTTTGTTCGAGAGGGAATTATGACCCTATATCATCATAATGAAATCACATATTTGGGGTATCGCAACCTAGGCTTTGAAATCTTGCATGCTACAACACCTCGCGCTCAACATTGGGACCTATCAAAGGTCGATGGGCTTCGCTCTAACTCAATAAGCAGCTTTCTTAAAACCAACGAAGGAGAGCTCCTTCTCGGCACCTATGGTCAAGGCATCGCGATATTAGATGTTAGACGACGCGCTGCCAGGCACTTGACTACCGCGAGTGGGGATTCAGGAGAAGAACAGATACTCTTCATATTTCAATCAAGTGATGGAACTATTTGGGTCGGTACGGAGGCCGGCTTGAGAACACTGAGCCTTGTAGACAACAAGCTTGTCGAAGTGACTTATTTGAACGCATCATCCGACATGGCGGAGAACCCAATCATATGGAGCGCGAACGAGACAGACAATTTCGTTTGGTTTGGCTCCATGCATGACGGTTTATTCAAGCACGAAAAATCTCGTCACCTACCCACGGACACTGGGGCTATAGTTATCCAAGATTTCTCCGAAATCTCATATGCCGAAAAGGCGATCTATTCTATCGAGAAAGGCCTCGGAGAAGAAATTTGGTTTTCCACAAACCAAGGTATTGCGCGTCGCACAAGTATTGGGAAGGTCGTTCAGTACGGTGAGGAGAATGGCGTAGATGGCATAGGATTTGAACTAAACAGTTCATTTCAAGACGTTTATGGATATTTGTACTTTGGCGGTGTGAACGGGTTTTACAAATTTCATCCTCATGATATTGGCGATGGTCCTTCCCCCGCCACCATGTTCCTGAACGACATAGTTATTGGCGGGCGGAAAATTCATGTTGGTCGGCATGATGCGCTAAGTCAGTCCATAACCCTCAGTCACAAAGATCGCTTCTTGAGCTTCGAATTCAGTACTAGAGACCTTACCAACCCTGGCTCCACCCGATACCGTTATAAGCTGGAGGGCTTTGACGACGACTGGGTGGATGTCGGGAATCGCGGCTCGGCGACATACACCAACCTCCCTGCGGGGGACTATGTGTTTAGAGCGCAAGCGCTCAATGCGTCGGGTATTTGGAATCTATCGGGCATATCACTCGATGTTGAAGTCAAACCGGCTCCGTGGCGCACGTGGTGGGCCTATACGCTCTATACGTTATTCCTCCTGGGAATTGCTTATCTGCTCCTTCGGATCTATCGCGAGCAGATGCTGAAGAAGCAGGCGCTGGAGCAGGCCCGGGAGATGCAGCGGGTGGCGGATCACTTCGCCGACGAATTACTCGACCAAATGGATATCCAGCGAGTACTTACTGACTCCATTCATCGCTACAATAAAGAATTGTTGGCGTGGGCGAACACCTGCATCCAGCGCACCGCCGAGTACGCTCAGGGCGATATGGAAGCTCTGCGAAGTGGGACGGACTACCGACTGCAAATACTGGACCTGGTGCAGGATGCGCTTTACTACCGCGGAGAGGAACTCTACCTCGACCCCAGTGCTTTCGTAGGGCGCCTTTTCGGTTCAGCGGCCAGACGATATCCAAACCTGAACCAGCGGTTGATTGCGGTAAACGACGCCACAAGTGAACTGCTGCCCGCGACGCAGGCTATACCGCTGGCGATCATCATCGGAGAGCTTTTCGAGAATTCGATGAGCCATGGCTTTTCCCAGTCCGCGGGTGCCTGTTGCGTACGTGTTGTCGTCAATATGCCGTCAATCAGGGAGGTCTACCTTGAGTATCACGACGATGGCGCAGGCATTCCTGAGGGGCTAAGTTTCGAAGCTGCGGAGTTCGCCGGGTTTTCCATCGCCGCAGAGGCGGCCAAAGCGGCAAACGGAACGCTCGAAATAAGCCCGGACAGGCAGACGGTACACGGATACTTTTCGCTATCGGAAGAAATGGACGACGTGGATCAGCTGCCCTGAAACCTGGGCTCCCGCTTTTCCTGACGCGCCGCGAAACCCTCTTGCAGATCTGCCGATTGCAGGCATTCCATTGCCAGGCCCTGGGCATACTCGCGGTCGAGCTTGCCTGCTGCTGACTGCTGAATAATCTGCTTCATCGCCCTCACCGAGAGGGGCGCCAGGGCTGCGATATCACGTGCCAGCTGGTCTGCTGTGTCTTTCAGGGCAGCTGGCTGCACCAGATAGTCCAGAAAGCCGATTTCCAGCAATGTTTGCGACTGCATCTCCTCGGCAGCAAGCAGCATCCTCTTTGCAGCGCTCACACCCAGCCGTTCAACAAAGCGGTTGACGCCGCTGACGGGGTAACACAAACCGATAGCAGCCGCGGGTACCCGCAATTTGCTGCCCGCGATGCCAATCCTGAAGTCGCAACTCAATGCCAACTCCACCCCGCCACCGTAGACATTCCCGCTTATAGCGCAGATCGTCGGGATGGGAAGTTCGGCGATAAGGTCGGTGGTCTCCTGAAAGGCATCGCCGGACAGGTTGCCGCTGCCCAGCTGTTGCAGGGAGGCTCCGGCGCAAAAGGTCTTATCGCCCTCCCCGGTTATGATCAATACTCTCGCCTGCTCGTCATCCCGCAAGGTGGCCAGGGATGCCTGGATAGCACTCAACTGCTCCTGCCCAAGAGCGTTGTGTTGGGCAGGGTTATTCAGTGTCAGGCGAGCAATATGCCCGGTGCACTCAAAGCGTATGGTGTCAGTCATGGTTGTGGATTCTGTCATACCCCGATGGGCTGCGCCAGATAGCCGAGGCGACCAGTGGTAGACAGACATCACTCGCGGTCTGATACTGAGTGTTTTTTCGCAGAGGCAGGCAGAGCATGGGCACAATGAATCGCTGTGGTTGGTGCGGGTCAGACCCTCTCTATGTTGCCTACCACGACGAGGAATGGGGTGTGCCCGTACGACACGACCCCACGCTGTTCGAGTTCCTCGTTCTGGAGGGTGCGCAGGCCGGGCTTTCCTGGATTACCGTACTGCGCAAGCGTCAAGGCTACCACGCGTCTTTTGCCGGACTGGACCCGAATAAGGTCGCCGCCTTTTCAGACGCCGAACTGGAAAAGGCCCTGCTCAACCCGGGGATTGTGCGCAATCGGCTCAAAGTCTACAGCGCTCGCAAAAACGCCCAGGCGTTTATGGCGATACAGGCATCTGCTGGCTCGTTCTCCAACTACCTTTGGCACTATGTTGACGACCAACCCATCACCAATCACTGGCGCACCTTGGCGGAGGTGCCGGCACGAACAGCGCTTTCGGATACCATCAGTAAAGATTTGAAGAAACAGGGTTTCAGCTTCGTGGGCTCGACAATCGTCTACGCCTACATGCAGGCCGTCGGCCTGGTGAATGACCACCTGGTCAGCTGTTTTCGCCATCAGGCGTGCGCCGAACCAGCGCAAGGGCACCCTTGATGCGTGGAACGAATACAACGAGCGACGTGAGAGAGTCGAGCAGTGCCCGGGTATGGCAGCTGGCCTGGCCAACCATCATCTCAAACCTCCTGTTCACCACGGTCGGCTTTCTGCACATCAAGATTGCCGCTGGCCTCGGCACGTCAGCGGTTGCAGCTGTGACCACCGGGCACCGCGTGTTTTTTCTGGTGCAGGCTATTCTCATGGGGCTGTCCGTAGCGACCACCGCAACCGTATCCCGGCATTGGGGAGCCAAACAGATCGCGCAGGCAGAAATGGCCAGCTGGACTGCGCTGCTACTCGCTCTGCTGGTTGCCGGCCTGCTCTCTATCCCGGTGCTCACCGTCCCCACGGCCATCGCCGGCATTTTTGGTCTGGACAATGCAACCACGCTGCTGGCGGCAAGCTTCATATTCTGGCTGGGGCTGTTCAACCTGTTTTCTGCCACCAACATGATGTTGTCCACATCACTGCGGGCAACGGGCGACGTAATCACCCCGCTCTACTTCCTGGCTTGTAGCACGACTATGAACGTAGCCTTTGGCTACGCCCTGGCGTTCGGCATAGGCCCCTTGCCTACCCTCGGGGTCGCCGGGGTAGCGCTCGGCGGGGGCATTGCGGGTGCGCTGGTGACCATCGCCTTTGTGCTCATGTGGTGGAACGGGCGCTTCAATCTGCAGCCCGTAGGAGAGGCACGCTTCGACTGGGTTGCAGCGCGCAAACTTGTGCGCATCGCGCTACCTGCAGTGACTGAGCAGGGAGTGGTGCAGATCGCCTTTCTCGCCTTCTTCGCCATTATCGCCAACTACGGCACCAGTGCCTATGCCGCCTACGGTATAGGCATCAGCCTCGTAGCGTTCCCCATTGTCATCGGGTTCGGTTTCGGCATCGCAACCGCCACCTTGGTGGGTCAACAACTGGGGGCCGGCCGCCCGGCGCAG
>CETF01012981.1_pt1 | contig 10295 bp, 20 predicted proteins | sample 326991 | NCBI WGS metagenome assembly CETF01 (sample SAMEA2622331, study PRJEB7988) | marine metagenome | biome: marine biome (ENVO:00000447); feature: surface water layer (ENVO:00002042); material: "saline water (ENVO:00002010), including plankton (ENVO:xxxxxxxx)" | depth 5 m | reverse complement strand
ACTTTTTCATCAACGACATCTAGTTTGTTTTCCATACCGTCAACAATACGCATTATTAATTTATAGATAAACCAACCTAAACCAAGTGCAGCTGCTATTGGAAAGCCTACTTGTTGAATGATTGTTACTATGTCTTGCATCTAAAAGAGCAACCTGATGTTCCGTTGGAATGAAAAATTAATAAAGAACCAACGTGCTTCTCGCAAGTCAACAGGTTACTCATCTCCTTTGTGTGACGCACCAAAATAAAAAGATATGACTGCACTAGCCAAACCTCCCAAATAACCTAATACTAGGTTAATTAATGCTTCACTATTCTGTTCTGGCGGTTGTATTGTTACTAAAAATATATAACCCATAAACCCACCTATAACTACAAGACCCAGTAGCTTAGATGTCCAATCACCACTAAAGGTTGTCCTTGCATTTTGTATGTCTTGTGTTTCTAGTTTAAAAACGTCTACTTCGAGTTCTTTCATTTTAGTTTCAAACTCAATTTCTGCTTTTTTAATTTCAGCAAGTTGTTCTGGAGATGCTTGTTGTATTGCCTTCTCTACTGCTGCTTTATTATTAGGCACTCCTAATTTATCAGCTAACATACTCATAGCTGCATTACCCATTGGCCCACCTAGAGCCGTTCCGATTGTTGGCGCTACTGCGCCTATGACTGATTTTAATTTATCTAACATAATCCTATCTCGTTTCTATCCATCCCCAAAGGTTGGTCTGTAATACATTCTATCATATGTTTTGGTATGTGCGCATAGGGCTCATTGTCATCATCGTATTCTGGATTTGGAGACAGGTTCATCATTATGTCGTATTGATGGTTTGGATCCCATTGATGATAGTAGAGGCCATCAGTCATAGCGAAAACCATTATAAAAGGCACCTTTGTTGCTCTAGCAAAACTTGCACCAGTTCTTAATTTTGAAACAGATAAAATCAAAGTATCGTATTTTTCAAATGCAAAACTTCTTACTTTTACCTCACACCAATAACATCTATCTTTAGATTCTATCCAGTAGTCTAATGAATACTGAACTGGCAATTTATGACATGTAACATTCCAGGCACCTTCTAAATATCCAGCAACTCGCTCTTCTCTTTTTTGATCGTCTCTAGTCTCTAGGCTTGGTTTCTTCATAACTTTCTCCTACCTCCCATACATCATATTCTTCGCAATATTCTTTATTTTCATCGTCTAAAATCAGACTAGCTTTATGTGCTGCAGATTCCTCATCAGTTGCTTTGACAACGTAAGACCGTATTACATATCTGTTAATAGTGACATGATATTTATTGTCCTTAATCTTCATAGTATGTTGGGTCGACAGCGACAAATCTTTTTGTTGGTCTACCTTTGCCCCCGATCTTAACTTCTATCTCCTGTATTTCTCCTGCATTACGCAAGCGCTCTATAATTTCTTTTACTTCATAAGATTTCATTGATCTGAACAATTCATGTCTATCAACCTCTCTTTTACTTATACCCTCTTCCCCCCTTGATCTTATGTAAGATAAGACTGATTTAATTTTTGCTTCTGTAGCAGAAGAAGAAACTTTGTCACGGCATGTTTCAATAAACAATAAATCATAGTAACGCACAAAATCTATTGCCCATCTTGTCATCTCGCCCTTAATTTTTTTTGCACCAACATTATCGGCTAACGCACAAATCAAAGCTAAACGCATGGCTTTTTCACGTGATCTAGATAGTAACGGTTCAAGATTATCTTTTTCTAAAACATTTTGTCTTTTAACAATTTCTTCCGCAAACTCATTTAATAACTGTCTGCTATCTTCATCAAACTCTATAACTGTTTGGTTTACATTCATACTTGAGTCAGTATCGCTTACATCCCCGAAATCAGTTTGTGGTCTTCGCACGGCATTGACCCAATCAATTAATAATTGTGGTGGGGTTTTGTATCTTTTCAAAGCACTTACTTTCCTAGGCTCTTTTGATTCAACGATTATGAATCTATTTAAAAAACCATCTGCTACTCTTCCTGAGTTAAGAGCCCCATAAAAGTTCTTAGGTACAGAAAGGCCAACAAGGGTAATAGCTGGTTTGTAGCAGATACGGTTCATAGCTTGTTCAACGTATTGTTCTGGTGTATTCATCAAAGAATAGTTATCTGGACGCAGGGTGCCGTGACATCTCCCCCAGGCTTCCATAAGTGTTTGTATACCGTCTTCTCTATTAGTGTTTTGTTGTGACGAGATGGTTTCTAATCTTTTACCAAACTCATCCATTACAGTTATTTGTGTGGGACGGTATTTAAGAATAGAGTGCACAGCCCCAGCTGATGTATAACCATCGCCAACTATAAGTCTTTGATGTTTAGTTTTATTTAATACGGTTTCTACAAAAGTCTTTATGTTCTCTTTGCCCTGCCCTGACTTTGCTACACCTACAAAATATAAACTACTAAAGTTATTCATGTCTGTTCTATACATACGACCACAAGAAACGCTCGCTAAAGATAATGCTCCTACTAAAGATAGTTCTGGCTGGCTTATTTGTGCTATCTCCTCACAGAACTCAAACATGTTCTTCAAAACGCCAGGTGGATTGAACAGGTCTTTTGGTGGTGCGATATCTTCTTTGGTTTGTACGAACAAAGGCGCTTGTTGATTTTTTCTATCGTGTGTTCTTTTTACATTATCAACTACAGATAATATTTCGTGTCTTGGTAATGGTGGACTATTTTGAACATTCCAACTCTCCATAAAAAATTTAGCAAAATCTAAATTTAAATTTTTGCTTATGAGATAACCTGCTAATCTAGCTGCTTGATCGTTTCTAGAGCCCTCGTTTACACCATCTAATGAGAAAGGAGCTACATTCGGTTGTCCGTTTTGTTTTTTATTACCTGTTATTTGTTGCCATTCTTTCTCTGTAAAGTCAGGTAAATCTTCAAAGCCCCAAAGATCCCAGTTAGGATTGATGACTGGCTGATAAACTTGTCCGTTTGCATGAGTATTGTATGGTGCAATTATAAGACCTCCTTCACCACGTATGTCTATATGTCTTTCTATTGGTGTCTCATTCAATCTTTTTGTTGCGAAGGTCGTGTAGTTTTGGGGGTTGTTGTAGTAGTAATGCATGCCCTTGCCAGTCCTGACTTTGTAAGGTGTTTGTGGAATGTTCTCTTCTACCCACCCCATAGCTTCTGGGGTGTCTGCATCGACCACAATAAATTGACCACAGACTAATGCTACAGTCATATCATCTCTATCTTTGAACCAGGTTTCTACTTCTTCCCTTTCAGGTCTTTGCTCTTTGAATTGTGCCCAGCCTTTAAAAAATCCTGGTGGTTTTTTTGTTTTACGCAACAAAGGGACTACATCTAGTCCTTCGTCATAGTAAGCCATAGCCAGCTCATAGACATTTTCGCTGCCGTTGAAATTAATTGAAAACACTAATTCAGATCATTTGGGCAACCGTATATTGATTCATAATCTAATTTTCCGTTGGTTGCTATTATTATTTTTTTTGCTTGTTCAACACTAGGCCTTCTGTAACCCCAGCGCCAAGATCTAATAGATGAGAGTGAAACTTCGAATTCTTTAGCTGCCACATTCATACCCATATGTTTAATCATTTCTTTCAGGGTATATGGCTTTACTTCTTTGTGTTCGAACTCTGGTTCCATACCTATATTTTTAAGTTCTTTAAGACGATCTTTGTTTATTTCTGTCAAACGATGACAGTAATTAACAAACCAATTGTTGTTGTAGTTCATTTATTTCCTCCATTATTTATATTGACAAAGTGTATCCCTTTGATATCATGGTGTCAACTTATGGAGATTATTCAATGAGTATTTTAAAAAATGTAGTAAAACCTGATCAGCTTGTAAATAAGCAAGGAGCAAAAATTCTTGTTTATGGTGAATCTGGTGCAGGGAAAACTTATACATGCTCAACGGCTCCTGGCAAAGTGCTTATTATAAGCATGGAAGCAGGACTTCTATCTATTCGTGATAAAGAGAACGTTGATGCTATTGAAATAAAAAGTTATGAAGAGTTGAACCAAATATATGGTGAGCTTAAGACTGGACAACATGACTATGATACGGTTTGTTTAGATTCTATTTCTGAAATGTCAGAAATTTTATTGGATCATGAACTAAGCATCAACAAGGATGCAAGGAAGGCGTATGGTAACGTGCAAATTACTTGCACAAATGTCATGCGTATGTTCAGAGATTTACCTATGCACGTAATATTTGTTTGCAAAATGTCAAAAGAAAACAATGACGGTGTTTGGTTTTTCCAACCAAAAATGATTGGAACTAAACTAGGTCAATCAATACCATATTTCTTTGACGAAGTATTAGCTCTCAGAGTAATGGAGCAAACTGACGCTGAAGGTAAAACCATACACACTAGATGGCTACAAACTGCTATCGGTGACGGATATGTCTGCAAAGATAGATCAGGTAAGCTTGAAGATCTTGAAAATCCAAACCTAACAAGTGTTATAGGTAAACTGGGGTTTACAGCAGAGCCAAAAGTCATGGAGGTAGTAAGTGAAACAGAAGTTTAATTTCAAAGAACTTAATACCAATGATTGGGATGAACAATGTTGGGAAGAAAAATATGCTGCTTTGAAAAGTTACGATCAAATGGAAAAAAGCCATTTTGAAGACGTAGACTTTACTGAAGCTTCGTATGAATATTCAAACATGTTAGTAGATAATCACACCAAGATTGAAGATCTTAAAAATTACATTTGTACTACGTTCTCCCAGGATGTAGATATAAACCATAATGATGATGTTGAGGTTATGTATAGAAATCTTACAATGGCTTTTTCTGAAATAGCGAAACTGCGATTTAGAAACTTTGATATCAAGAGAAGAATATTAATACTAGAAAAGTTACAAAAAAGGAGGATTAAATGAGTGATTTTGATGGCGTAGATTTTTTTAAGGAAGTAGGAACTGCTTCTGAAAAGACCGTAGTCCCTAAAGGGGTTCATGAAGCAAGCATTTTAAGAGTAGAAGACCACACTACTGCAGCTGGTGACAAAGCACAGAAAGTAGTTTTTGAAATGGAAGGCGGACAATACTTTGATCAAACAGAGTATTTTAATTTATGGCACAGCAAAGAAAATGTTAAGAGAATTGCTAACGAACAGTTTTCTTCATTAGTTTTAGCTGTTGGCATGGACGCTCTACCAAACAAAAAGGAAGAGCTAATAGGCAAGAAGCTAAGAGTCGTTGTTGGTAAGAAAGATGAACCACAACCCGATGGAAGTGTAAAAGAATACACAAACATCAAAGGCTATTTAGCATCTACAAAGGCAGGTGTAAGTAGTGCCTCAAGTGGTGGAAGTTCTGCCGTTGGAAGTAAACCATCGCTTAGTTCATAGCGACTGGCACGCTTACGTCTTTAAAGCCCCTTTAACGAGGGGTTTTTTTTTATTCAAAGATAGGTATAATGAAATCTAATTTTATCTTAGAAGTAGGATAGAGTTTTCTCCATTTTCATAAGTATTGTAGGTGAGGGGCTTAGGCCCCTTACTTATTTAAGCTCTTCGATAATTCTTTTTATATAGAAAATACTCTTTTCAAGATCTTGTAATCCAGAACCTTTGTGCTTGTAACGCCACAGATATTTAATTGCGTTGCCCTGGCACCAGGACTTAAAGCCCTCTTGTCCTAGTGCTTCTTTGATTGCATCAATACATTCTATAGACCCCATTGTGTAATGAGGAGGTGTGTTTACCATATCTACTTTTTTATTCATATTATTTATTTTGTTTATGTTTATATATAAACATTATTTATATATCTAATTCAATTACATCTGGACTATTGTAGGCCTGTAAGCTTTGCTCACCTTTTTGTATATACGATTCATAGTTCCCTAGCGTGTATTCAAGCTCTGTCCAATACTTATCAAGATTGTCCGTATTAATTTTAAATACTTTAGTTGCATAAGGTGTAGTTTTTTCTTGTGCTACAAAAACAAACTCTTTCACATTAAAGCCTGCTTTTTGGAATCCTCTTGCATACCAGGCCGCTTGATAGTGATAACCATATTGTTTTATTGATCCTAAGAATGCATCAGGATTACATGATTTTGTAGTCTTATAATCTACTACAATAAGATCTTTTGGATCGTGCATTGGTGTGTCTGGATATCTAATAACATCTGCTTTTAATTTACAAAGCACTTCGCCTTCCCACCAATACAAAGCTCTTTCATATGGATAGTTAAAAACATCATTTGGGTAATCGTTTTCATATGGATGCAATAACTTGTCACCGTAAGGTAGTAAGTTTTCAGACATGCTTTTAATTGTTTGAAAATCTTTCTGCGATATGCAGGTTATGCCTTTATCCAAGCATTCTGCAATAATGTCTTTATTAGCTGCAGAATACATACTGCCTGTTATGATAGCCACATCCTGGCTAAACGCTTTTTCTCCTTCAACAATATATGAATGCGCAGCTGAACCGAAACGCAAAGCTGGTGTTTGTTCAACTTCTTCTTTTACTGCGTGCAGTTCTGACACAGCAAACTTTCTTATAGTAGACGACGATACACCTGCTGAGTTATGATATTCATGATTAGATATGCTCGGAAAATATATTGCATCCTGCACAGCATGGTGATCGTATTTGTTTAAACTTTCTGGTAATTCTTTCATAAGCTCCTCATTAAAATAATTCACATCGAGTATTTACATTTTATCTATATTTGATAATATATCAAGTATTATGGAAATAAGAAAAAGAAAACTCGTTCCTGTTGTGACAGAGGAAATGGCACATTTAGAAAATATTGCTGCTGACTTATCACAAACAACTACGCAGTTGGTAGATTGTATAAAACAACTATCCAGTTTACCTTCTGATCAGCAAACTCACATGGCAAACGTTCTTAGTCGCATTGTCGAAACTCAAAGGGGGGAAGATGAGCGCAAGTAGCAGATGGCATATGGATGAAGAAATGAAGCTTCTAGAAGATGATAAGCGTTGCAAGGCCTTTGAGAAGGCAGAGCAAGACGGTTATGACTCTAACGAAGAATTATATGGTAATTATGCAAAGTATGTTTATGCAAACACTGGTGTCAAAATTGATGCTAATGAAGCTGAATGGGATTGTAATACATTCTTTTGGCACTCTGATATGAAGTGTGATGTATTTAGATAAACTTTGTGTATTGTCGCCTCTTTGACAAACTCTCCTCAACAGAGAAGTCGGCGGACTTACGGTTCCAGAGCAACCTTAGCGACAAAATGCTCTGCTATAATTAGATTATGAAATACAAAATAGACAAAAACATTGAAGTTCCTAGGGTCAAAGCAGAGCAATCTGAAATGGGTAAAGTTATATTGAAGATGAAGCCTGGGGACAGTATTTTTGTAAGGACAAAAGAAGAGCGCACAAAATTTGCAAATATCTGCGCAAAATTAAATTACGCATACACAACAAGAAAATTAGTAGAAAACAACGCTAGTAAGCCTGAAATTGATGAAGTGCTACTTACGGGTTATCGTTGTTGGGTCAAGTCCAATCAAAATTTAGGTGAACAAAGAAAAAAACAGATCAGCACAAAAAAAGAAGAGCTGTTGGGAGATGATGACTTTTTAACTAAGGGTGCTTTAGGCATTTCTTACTCAACGCACGACGAGGTTTGTGAGCCAAGAGGTAGTATATCTGCTGAAGTTTTAACTGAGGCTATACAAAAAAGTAATGAGCTAAGATTTTCTTACAACAGATTGTCTGAATACCCAGAAAGTCGTAATGATTTTACTAAACATGATGAAACTGGAGATATGCGTCCTTTAAACTTTGAAGAGTGATTTTATTTTTGTCCTATTTTTGTCATAAATAACATGACAACGGAAACATTGATAAACAAAGGGCTAGAGTATTATTTTATTTTTTTCATTTTTGTCACTAGAGTAAGAAACTATTTGTTAAATAATAAAACATCATACTTGACTCAAATCTTAAGGTCATGTATTCTCCTTCTGATACTTATGGGGATAAGTAGGGAGGAGTCGTATCTGTTTCACAGATTAGACACCTATACTTTACTTCTACATTCTGTAATTCTATAATCCACCTAATGGCAACCAAATGGACTACCCTAAAAGCGCACACACCAGTATGCGGAGTTAGAGGCAAGAAAACATCAATTGGTCGTCGTAATGTTGGCATGGCCAGTATGAACAAGGATACTAAGCGCAACTATAAAAAGTATAGGGGACAAGGATGAGCAAGAGATTCAAGATCAAGACTGAGAAACCAGACTCTAACTACAAACCAATCATAGCTGAAGAGAAGAATCCACCAATAGAGTTCTTTGATGATTCAGACCTCAACAGAAGACAAAAGGTTTTTTGTTGGACAGCAGTTAACAATCCAAGGATGTCTTTTACAGAAGCTGCAAGGGTAGCAGGGTATAAAGATCCACGCCAGGCATCTTACCAGCTAATGAAAAATCCCAAAGTAAAACAAGAGTTCAACTTCCTGATGTCGGAAGTAAAAAAAAAATATGAGCTAAACCACGATAGAGCTGTTCAAGATCTATACGACATTCGGGACGAGGCCTTAAAGTCGGGATCTTTTAATGCTGCCATAGCTGCCCAAAATGCTCTACTGAAAGTCGGGGGATTGGTAGTAGAGAAAAAGGAAGTCAGGTTCGGTAAAATTGATCAAATGTCCAGAGAAGAAGTAGAGAATAGGCTCAAGCAACTCATGGGGCAAGAGTTACTTGAAGTTGATGCCAAAGATCTGGTAGTTAGTCCTCAGGACGTTCCCCTAAACTCACCAGAAAAGCAATAAAAAATATCAAGAATATATCTAGAAATACATCTAAGATCATTTAAAGCCTCCTGCGTCATAAAGCATACTTTTTTGTAGAAACTTATTGTGTGCATCATCATAGGATTTATATTTAGTTATTGGATCGTAACAACCTCCTGATCTGAAAGCTTCATATTGGTCGCCCTGGTGGTTAAGAATATAGACAAAGTATTTCTTACCACTTTGTTTAAGTAAAACCATAGGCTTACCATTTGCATGTGAGGCTTTGCTTTGTAATAGGGTTTTACTCATCATTAGTCTCCTGGATGTCATGACACTCCCAATCTTTAGATGCATCGTAACCTATTGCTTCTATTAATCTATAAACACCTGCATCATATGCTTCGTCTTCATCTTTACCTTGAACACGGTAATCGTATTGCAAAGTATTTGTAGGTCTAAAAGATACTTTGTATTCTTTTGGTTTACTCATCTTTTCCTCCCACAAAACTTAATGAAGAAGTCTACTGCTTCCATACGGCTAATAGGCCTATAATTATTTGAACAGCGTCCTTCATTCGCATATCTTTCACGGTTTACTTCTGAGATATACATATCAAAGTTGTCTTTCAAAGACATTGAATGATCTATCTTAAAAGTCGAATTTTCTCCATAGTATGTTGCCATAAATTACTCCTTATATAATTGGTCGACAATTTTTAGTATTTCTTTTTTACCACGAGCAATACTAAGCTCATCTAAACTTTCACCTATCTCTTCAAAAGCATTTGCAAAGAAAGCTAAAGTTTGTTCATTTGTTGTTATTTTTGCTACTACACCAGCCCAAACAAAACAGTCGTAATCGTTCTCAGGACTAATCTCCATTAGCGGTATTTGTTCATAACTCATGATCTCAATACCCCCTCATTCCAATTTTCAGCGACATCTTCTGCCCAGGATTCTGAGTGTTCCCAAGCTTCGACAACTCTGATCCTTTTGCCCTTTTCGAACAATTCTATTTCGTAACCTTTACTTGTTTTGTAGATATCAGCTACACGGTTATTCTTTCTGTACGTGCTGATAAGTTCTTTTTCTTCTGTCATAAATCTCCTCCTATAATTAAATCTAATAAGTTATGATCTTCGTTATGCTTCTCACACATAAAATTAGTGCAAGAACTTTTTTTCTTGTCCAAGTGTAAATTACTATGCGTTTCATAAGCAACACACATTACAGGACTGCCACAAGCCTTACACTCATAATCTAATACGGCTTGTCTAGTATGGTTTATTATCTCCCAAGTCATTCTTCACACTCCCATTTCTTGATCTGTTCTAATAAAGATTCAGCACACTCTACTCTACCAAAGACAACATCATCATCATTAGAATTGCAGTCGGCTATCTCACCAGGATTTAAGGTTAATGTCTTTTCATCCTCTAACCATTCCTCAATATTGTCTAAGATTTTGTTTAGATAGAAAATTTGGTTGCGTAATTCCATATTTTCATTTTCTA
>CETF01008658.1_pt1 | contig 10303 bp, 15 predicted proteins | sample 326991 | NCBI WGS metagenome assembly CETF01 (sample SAMEA2622331, study PRJEB7988) | marine metagenome | biome: marine biome (ENVO:00000447); feature: surface water layer (ENVO:00002042); material: "saline water (ENVO:00002010), including plankton (ENVO:xxxxxxxx)" | depth 5 m | reverse complement strand
AAGAGAAGGACCAAGAGAAGGACCAAGAGAAGGACCAAGACAAGCACCAGAACCAGAAGATGAAACATCAGATCCATATTCAGCATCTGGTCCTTTTGCTGGTGTATTTAGTAATAATCCAAGACAATCACATAGTCAAGCACAATTACAACAATCAAGAAGAAATCCAAGAAATTCATCTGAACCAACATCACTTTTTATTAGAAGTTTATCAACACAAGAAGAAGAACAAGAAGAAGATACAGAAGAAGAAGAAGAAGAAGAACCACAAGAAGAAGATCCACAAGAAGATACAGAAGAAGAAGATGAATTTGAAATTAGACCAATTACATTAACAGAAGAAGATAGAGAAAGAATACAAACTATTTCACAAACTCCACAAGAAGATACAGCACCAGAAGCATTAGATATTGATTTAGAACAAAGAACAAATATAGAAGCATTACAAATAAGAGATAATCCAGCAAATCAAAGACAAACATCAAATGTTCCAAGATTAGCAGATAGAGCAAGAAGAATAAAAGAAGAATTAGAAAAACCAATAGCAGAAAGAAGACCAACAAGAGATGTATCAGAAAATATTATTGAGAATAGAAGTGCGAATGTAATTCAAGAAAGATTTAGACAAAGACAACGAGATAGACAAGCACAACAAGAAGAAGCAAAAAGAAGATTAATAGAAGAAACAGAAAAATTAAGACAAATGACACAAGCACAAGAAAGAGCAACTATGATAAGAGAAAGAATACAACAATATGAACAAGAAATACAAAGTATAAATAAACAAAGACAAGATATTGTAAATCAACTTGTTAGATCAAATCCAGATATGAAGATTACAAAATCATCATCTCCAAGTAAAATAGTTAAATTATTAGATGATACAGAAATTAGTTCAGAAACAAGACAATTATTAACTGAATTATTAAGATTAGCAAGAGATTATAATACTACTACAACAAAATTAAAAAGAGAAAAGGATAAAAAATTATAAATAATATATATATATATGGCAACTGAAAAGGTTAGAGATTTTGGACAAGGACGAGAACCAATACCACAAAAAATATTCTTAAATAAATTTAATAAGGATACCTCAACTATAAAACAATCATTAAGCGATTTAAGAAAAAATCAAATAAAAATGGGTATTATAGAAAAAGATCTTTTTAATATGGGTCTTAATGGTAAAGATATGAGAACTAATGTAAGATTTTTAGTATCACCATTTTTACCATTTAGAGATCATCCTCAAGCATATAATTTTTTAAAAAGTGATTTAAGAACTAATAGAAAATATAATTCATCACAAAAAACAAATATATTAAATAAAGTAGAAGAAATATTTAATTTAAAAAGAGAAATAAAAGGATTACAAAATTATTTACGAGGTGATAGAATTATTTAATTATCTTATTATATATGAGTAATAAAACAAAAACTAAGAAAAAAGAAAATTTATTTTTTAAAAATTATGATCTTTATAGTGATGCTAATCCAAAAGATACAATAAGAATTAAATATAAAACATTAGATGATGTAAAAAATACAATTAATAAATTAGAAAAATTATATAAATCTAATAAATATAAACATAATAGAATAGTTCAAGTAGCAAATGTGATGACACAAAGATTAAGAGTTATTAATAGTAAAGATGAAAGGTATAAATTAAGTAAAAAATATTTTGAATTTTTAAAGAAAAGAACAAAATTAAATGAAAAGGATAGAAAAAATTTAATATTTAAATAATATATATGAGTGTAGTTATAACATACAAAGGAGAAAAACGAAAAGTTCCAAAAACATATTTAGAAGGTTTAAAAGGTAAAGAAAGACAAGCACAAATTAAATCATTTTTTGAGAACAAAGATAGACCAAAAACATCATTTAAAAGTAAAAGAAGTCCATGGGTAAAAAAATTTGAGGATAAATATGGAACAAAAATAACTGATAAAGAGTTTATTCATAAGAACATTATAACAAAGACGGGTCAAGAAAAAATAATAATGAAAGGAAAAGGAGCATTCTACTCAAGTGGTAGTCGTCCAAATCAATCTCCATTTAGTTGGGCATATGCTCGTTTAGCAAGTGTAATAATGAATGGACCATCTCGTAAGGTAGATTCTGATATTTGGAATAAATATAAAATTAAGAAAACTAAAAAAAAATAAATATATAGTTAATGAGAAAAATCTAAAATTTTTCATTATTAATAAAGATATTATAAATATCTTTTCAATATTATATATTAAATGCCTTCACACTATGGAGATAAGAAATCAAAATCAAAATCAAAATCAAAAATGAAAATGAAACCAATGACAAAAGAACAACACGAAATGTTTTTAAAAGCAGAGAAAGACGGACTTATTACAAAAAAACAACATATGTCTTTACCACCACAATTATTAGAAGCAATAATAAAATCCAAAAAGAAAACAAAAAAGAAAAAATAATATATTTATATATAAATGAGTTATCAATTAACCTCAAATGCTATGCCTTCAAAAATATTATATATTGATAGTCGTGATGCTAATTTATATTTAGCAACAAATGAATATGGAGATGAATTAACCAGTTATTTCCAATATGTTTTAACAGAAAATATAGAAATACCACTTAATCAAAGAGCATTAATATCTTTAAATAGTGCTACAATTCCATATAGTTTTTATAATGTAAGAACAAATATAAATGATATAATACCAATAAAATTAGAAAATATAACAGATGGAACAAATATAGAAAAAAATTTAGTTTTAGAAAATGGTAATTACACTGCTTTTTCTTTAGCAACTGAAATAGAAACAAAATTTAATGCTACTGGTGGTGATTTTCAAGATGATAATAAAGGATTAGCAACCTCATTAACTATTGATTTTGATAATGTCGCACAAAAATTTGTTATTAGATTTAGTATTAAAGATGGTGGAGCAAGTGTTGGAAAAAATATTAAATTAACTTTAGAATTTACAAAAACTGGTATTACATCTCCACATATAGAATTGGGTTTTACTACAAAAGCAGATGTAGTTTTTGATATTGTTCCTCCCGCTAATTTTGTTGATAAAAAAAGTATTAATGTAATTGATGTTAATGGTAGTATTCACGGAGTATATATAAGAACTAATTTAGTAAGTAAAGGAACTTTAGACACTCAAAGTGGTTCATTTTCAAATATATTATCAAGAATTCCAATAAATGTTCAAGCGGGTGGTATATTATTTGCTACTCCAAATAATGCTACTCATCGTTCATTAGTTGATTTAAGATCTATAAATACAATAACAATAAGATTAACAGATGAAAGAAATAGAATTTTAGACTTAAATGGATTAAATTTTCAAATTGCTATTGCTATAGATTTCATATATTCTAAAAAACCAATTTATATTCCACAAGGTGGAGTAAGTCAGCAAAAATTTGGAGGTAGTTTTCATAATACGGATAAATTTGAACAAGCACAAAATAGATTGATAGAAGAATTAGATAATAAAAAATCTAAAATAAAAAATAAGACTAAAACTAAATAATTATAAGAATAATATATATATAAAAATATTTATGGGTTTTTTTTCAAGACTTGGCAATAAAATCGCATCTGGTATCCACTCGGCAGCGAGACTTGGTAAGAAGGCACTTGGTTCAGTTAGTAGAGTTGGACATAAAATAGCAAGTGGAGCAGAAAAGGTTGTAAATGTCGTAGATAGAATTCCAATAGTTGGACAAGCATTAGCACCAGTAAGCGGGGTTGTAAGAAGTGGAATTGGTTTAGTAAGAGATGTAGCAGATGTAGCGGGTAAAGGTAAAGATCTATTAGAAGAGGGAGACCAAATTGTTTCTAAAATTCAAGGAGGTGATATAAGTGGAGCAATTGGTCAAGCAAAATCTAAATTAGAAAAAGGAAAAGAATTAAAGGCAGATGCCACTAAGATATTACAAGATACACAAAAATTAGTAAGAGATGTTAGAAGGCGATAATAAAATTATTATTTAGAATTATTAATTTATATGTATAATTATATATATATATAAATGAGTATTGTAGAATATGCCAATAGACTTCAAAATACAAGAACATTTAATTTTAGTAATAAAGCGGGATTACCTCTTAATAGTTTAAATGAATTTACTATACAATTGCCAAATAATCCTTATCCTCAAGCATCAATGGGTTCAAGAGCAATATTTAATCTTATAAGTTTTTATATTACTGACCAAAGAACAAATCAAAGAGCAAGTAATGCTACTGGACATGATTTAAGTGGATTTTTATTAGAAATTGGTGGTCTTGGATTTTCAAATAGTATATATACTGATAATGTTCGTAATAAAGGTAATATTCAATTTTTTGTTCCAAATAAATATGCTTTAGCAGATGAAAATGAAAATAAACAATTTCAAGTTAATTCTGGTGGTGAATATTATGGAGAAAATATTTTATGTTCTAATCCTTATGGTTCTACTTTAAATGTTATTGTTAAAGATAGTAGAACAGAAGATAAGATAAATGATAATGTTAATCTACAAGCATGGATTACATTTTCTATTGAATTAATACCAGTTGAATTACAATAATGATTAATTACTAAAACTAAAATTAAAATAAAAAAATTATTATATATAGATATTTATATATATAATAATGGAAGACGGAAGAGTTGCTCCCCCTCAAGTCAATTACGACAATGTTCTCCCCCTTGCGATTGAAAGTCGCTCCAATCGTAGAGAGTTTTTACCAGTAAATGGACAAACATTCTCTAATGCTGGTGGAAGTAATATAGTTAGAATTGATGTAAATGCTGATAGTATGTTAGATGCTACTCATTCTTATTTAGAATGTAATGTAAATAATACTAATGCTACTGCTAATAATTTCCTTGCTCTTAATGGTTTTGGACCAAGTTGGATCCAAAGACTTAGAATTGAATCTGGCGGTGTAGTTTTAGAGGATATAAATGAATATTCAAGATTATATGCTCTGTTATTATTAAATCAATGTCCAAAAGAATATATTAAAAATAATATGGCACTTATGGGATTATATTCAGTTTCAAAATCTGCTGGATTGAATCCAACTGCTTCTGGTGCTAATCCTCCAACTGCTGGTATTGTTCAATATGCTACTACTGGTGGTATGGTTGGATTTGTTGATGCTGCCGTATTTCCAGAACCCGCTGGAGGTGCTGAGGGAACTGCTGTAATGAATGGAGCAGTGCCCTCTATTGATGAACTTCACTACAGTATGAGTGCTACTGGTATTCTTTCTGGTATTCATACTACAAGTGCTACTGGTGGTGGTGTAGCAAAAGCACCAACTCCAGATGGTCTTGCTAATGTTCAATCTACTAACAGAATTCAAGCGGGTGCTTCTATTAATCAATGTATTCCTCTTGTTTCTGGTTGGTTAAATATGGATAAATATATCCCCTTAGTAATGATGAATGCTGGATTTACAATTGAATTAACCCTCTGCGACAATAACAGAATTGGATTAACTCAGACTGAATCCGCAGCAACAACTAATAATGTTTTCATTGATAGTTCATGGAGTATTACAAATGTTAGATATGTAGCACATTTAATTGATTTAGATAGAAGTTTTTATGACCGCTTAAGAATGGTTATGGAAAGTTCTGGAGGTGTTTTACAACTTGCTGGACAATCTTATCGCCACTTTACTGGTAATTTAACTGCTGGTTCAAGCACTGATACAATTACCTTACCAGCAAGAGTTAAAAGTGTAAAATCAATCTTTGGAACATTTATTACTAATGGTCAAGTTGGAGCAAATACTAATTTTGATACATCTGTATTCCAAACTGGTGGTATTACAAGTTTTAGATTTGAAATTGGTTCAGTGAGATATCCACAAACTGATGTAGATTGCGGAACATATAAAACTGATGGAACTATTAATATTAGAGATCCACTTTCTGGAGCACAAAGAGAGGCAGAATTGGAAAAAGCATTCGGCAAAATTGGTGATTACCAGCACCAAAAAGCATACGGACCAGTTAATACTATTAATGTTTCTTCTCTAAGAAGCGGAACAAATTATAATACTTCTTGTCTATCTGCTTTCTCAATTGGTTATGACTTTGAAGCATTCCAAAGAGTAGCACTTGAAGCGGGTATTAATACTGCTGACCGCTCTTTACCAATTAATTGTATTATAAATCGTGCTTCTGGTGTCAATTTAGCACTAATGAAAGCAGATTTCTATGTCTTATGTGATGCTATATTCTTTATTAATCTTGATGGAACTGCCTCAGTTTCATACTAAATTAATTAATTCATTAAATAATAATATATATTTATATTAATATATATGATTAAAGTTGAAATTAAGAAGAGTGATAATCCAAAAAAGAAATTTGTAGCAATATTTTATGGAGGTGAAAAACACGATAAAAAGATAAAAACTACTCATTTTGGAGCAAAAGGATTTTCAGATTATACTATTCATAATGATGATAAAAGAAAACAAAGATACTTAGATAGACATAGAAAAAGAGAAAATTGGAATGCTTATATGACTGCTGGATCATTAAGTAGATGGATATTATGGAATAAAAAAACACTAAAATCAAGTATTAATGATTATAAAAAAAGGTTTAATTTAATATAATGGATAATAATCAAATCAATTGTATATATTTTACTTTATTAATATTGTATATTTATGGTTGGATTAAATTATATTTTATTATAATATAGAATGTTAGAAACAATAATTGAAGTTTCATTGTTTGGAATATTGGGTATTTTTGGAATTTATAAATTAGAAAAATATTATAGAAAAAAAGAATTAATTGAATTACAACAAAAATTATTAAGAATTATTGATAATTTAGAAAATAAAAATGATGAATTAACTGAGCAAAATGAAGAACATATAAAGAATTGTAAAGAACATTATCAAAAAATTGATACATATCTTATACAAAATAAACTAAAATAAAATGTTTATATATTATATATATGACAGATACTGATGATTATGCTGTAATCAAAAATCCTTTTGTTTGTAAAACTTCTGCTCCGATTAGGATTGGGGTTCCAAATGATAAAGATAAAAAAAAAGTTATTTTTACTACTTCTAATACAAATGGTAATAAATACTTTTATAATGAAAAAGATCCAAAATTAAATTTTGTTTTTGGAACATCAGAGGAAAAAGAGATGACTGAAATTGATAAATATGATTATACAATATCTGCTGATGAATTAAATAAAACTTCAAAAGTAGAACATAAAGAACCTTTACCAATATCTTTTTTACAAATTAAAACAGAAGCAGAAGGTATAGAATGGTATAAAAAACATTATCCAAAAATTCCAGATGATTTATTGCCAATTATTGCTCGTTATCATTGGGGAGAACCAATAACTAAAAAAGGTTTAAAAAATGAAAAGAAAAAACTAACAAAAAAGATTAATAAAGGAGGAGGTAAAACATTACAACAAAGAATTGAAGATGGTGAAGATATTTTTAAAATTAATTTTAATAATTAATTATTATTATATAAAAATAATATATATAATAATGTTTGTTTATCATCAAGCAGATTTGGATAGAACAAGTCAATTTAATAAAGTTCATACAGAAAGATATAGCAATAATCCTCATGATATTGGTAGAATTGGTAATTCTAAACCAGTAATACCAATATATAAATATGAAACTATTGGTAATCCTTCTTTACAAAAAATGAAAAGAGGTGCTGATGCTCGTCATAGAGTTTTAGAAGATAGAAGACAAAAACAATTTAATCATAATCATAGTCCATTTTATATGGAAAGACCTTTAAACTAAGGATTATTTGGATCTAATCTTGGTGTTAATCCAGTTGGTTCAGTTTTAATTGTTGGGTCTCTTATACATTCTGGAGGACATAACTTTATTTTTTCACATTTACTTTTTTGTATTGCTCCACATATGAGCACAACTGCTCCAGCACAAGTTGTAATAAATATACCAAGGTCGCTCATTGAATATTTATCCATAATATTTATATATATATTATAGAAAATATTAATTTATCTAAAATAAATTATATTATAGAAATTGTTAATTTATCTCAAATAAATAAATATATTGTAATATATAAAAATTTGTAAAATCAATATAAAGAATTATTTTCTAATATATATATATATATAATGTCAAGCAATAACGAAATCGCAAACGAACTCCAAAAATTAAATAAAGAATCTTTTATAGAAGATTGTATTGAAGAGCAAAAAATAGAGGAAGAAATAAAAGAAAATCAAAAAAAATATGATGAAAAATTAAAAGAATTAATAGATGCTGGTGGTTTTAGTATGGAAGGTATAATAGAAATAAAGATGATTTGTCATCTTATAAGAAATTGTCCAAGTGAATTAGAGAACAAAAAAGAAGATATGGCAAAATGTTTAGAAATTTTAGTAAATATGTCAAATCAATTTTTACAATTATATAAAAAACAAAATGAATAAATAAATATATAAATAATTAATTAATTTAATTAATTATTTTTATTAATTGTTATCAATAATATTATTTTTATTTAATTTTTCTTTCATTCTTTGTTTTCTTTCTTTTTCTATTTCATTATAATCTAAATCTAATTTAGTTATTTCTATTTTAGGATAATATTTAAATTCAATACTTTTTTTATTTGGTTTTCTATTACAAGATATATTTGCTACAATATGATATGATAGACCAATATCAGATGCTATTTCATTTAATGTTAAATAGTCTTTGTTGTGGAGTTCTACTCCTTGTTGTGTGATTTTACAGTTAAAACGGTTAATTTTACTTTTCATTATATATATATACATTAGATAATATTTCTTTATATTGATTTTACAAATTTTTAATTATTACAATTAAATAATTAAAATAAATATTTCTATAGTTATTTAAATTTTACCCTTCTTTTAAATTCACTTTTATTATTTATTGTCATATCTTTATTAAATTCAAATCTTACACGGGATCCACAAAGTAAATCAAATTCAAGACCATCTGGATCCTCATAAAGTTTATTATATAATTTAATTACATCACCATTAAATTCCTCATTTGCTTTATAAATTATGCTATCTACTGGAACTCCTTTCATTCTAATATGATAACCATAGATGTCTTTCCCCTCTTTATCTTGTGATTTTAATCTATCACAATAACACTTTTTACCAAGAAAAACACTATCAACGGCAAATATTTCTTTTTCTGCTCCATCAAGTTCAAAATCAGTGTGAAATTGTCCCATATCATTACCAATAAGAGTTCTACCATATTTTTCTTTAAAATCATTTCCAAGTAATTCAACTTTATCGCTATCAATATGAATTGAATCCGTGTCAGTAATATACATATTATATTTTTTATCCTCTGCTAAGGTCATAACTTCATACATAATTCTTTTACTCATTGATAATATTTCTACTCCAATATGAACATTATTAAAGTGAGTATCAATCGTTTTTATCGTCTCAACTCTTATCATTTTTTCATTTGGTAATTCTACAGCAGTTCTAATATTATTATAATTTCTTTCTAAAAAAGTTTCCCAATTTGATTTTTTTATATATTGCTTTTCCGTCTCAATTGGTTTCATAAATGATTTTCCATATGATGAATTCATTAATTCTTTAAAAACCATTTGTATTGGATTTTTTTCTTTTTTAAATTTTAATCTTTGATTGAATAGATGTCTCATCGTCTCTTTTATTTTTTCATTTCTACCTTCATCATAATAATAACCCATAATGAATTCATATTCTACACCTTGAAAATTTATAAGATCTTCTAAACCAACTTTATCCATATAGACCTCCTCACCAACTAAATCATTTGTAAAATCTCTAATACCGTCATCAGTTAAAACAGAAGCACAAGGAAAATTATATTCTTTTTTAATTTTTGTAATTTTTATTTTTATAAAATATCCGTCATATTTTTCTGGTTCAAAATTTTTAATAACTTTTGGACGACCTTTTAAAAAACCATCCATTCTATTCATCGCACTTGGATAGAGCGAGACAGCATCAAAATCTGATATTTTACAGTTCATCTTCTTATGCTTCTTATTTTGAGAAGTCATACAACGACCACCAACAACACAATTTTGAATAAAATGACGAGGAACACCACTAATTTGATATACACCATCATAACAACCATTTTTTTTTAAATAATCATCTGCCATACTTGCCAGAGTTAAATAATCATTTATATTCTGTCCAGTTGCTTCATCAACTAATTTTTGAAATGTTTCATAACCATTTTTTAGAGTGATAC
>CETF01004946.1_pt1 | contig 10336 bp, 16 predicted proteins | sample 326991 | NCBI WGS metagenome assembly CETF01 (sample SAMEA2622331, study PRJEB7988) | marine metagenome | biome: marine biome (ENVO:00000447); feature: surface water layer (ENVO:00002042); material: "saline water (ENVO:00002010), including plankton (ENVO:xxxxxxxx)" | depth 5 m | reverse complement strand
TACACTCTTAAAAGCACCTCGTTGACTTTTCTACTTATAAACTCCATACCCTTCGCAATTGCGCCTTTAAAATCAATTTCATTTAAAATTTGCTCTTGCTCGCTAATCCACTCGGAGATCAAAGCATCAATCTGTTTTTCCTCTTTTGAATTTAATATTTCTGTAAGAAGGTGATTAAATTTATCGTCTTCCTTTACCTGTTCTTGGTACACTCTCCACTGTTCCATCAATAACTTCATCGATTAATCTCCCTATAAAAACAATAATTTTTAACTTAATTAGTTTGTTAATTTTGATTTGTAGTCTTCAATTGCAGACTTTATTGCATCCTCCGCTAAAACAGAGCAATGAATCTTGACTGGGGGGAGGGAAAGATGATTTGCTATTTCCACATTTTTAATCATAAGGGCATCATCCAGAGAGCGACCCTTTATCCACTCTGTGACAAGAGAAGATGAAGCAATGGCAGAACCACAACCATATGTTTTGAACTTTGCGTCCTGAATTATGCCATTCTCGTCCACCTTTATTTGCAACTTCATTACGTCTCCACAAGCAGGTGCACCTACGATACCCGTACCAACAGATGTGTCGTCCTTATCAAAAGAACCTACATTTCTTGGATTTTCAAAATGATCAATCACTTGTTTTGAATACGCCATACAAATCACTTGCCAAACTTATTCTTGTCTTGCCACTTATGAGACTCATCGTCTATCTTGATTGGTCCACCCTTCGCCCAAGTGTGGCAAGACCTAGCGGAATGGCATTTAAAGTGGTGCATCCAGCAATATCCGAGTTGACCATCCTTATCAAATGTATCACCCGGCATACAATCTTTCATCCTTGGGGATATGTCGAAGGCGACGCAATTACCACAGTTCGATTTCTTTGCTGCCTTCTCTGAAGTTTTCCAATATTTTGCAATATCTTTCCAATAATCATCAGGTTCATCAACATTTAGTGGACCATAGTTGTATTGTTTGATTGTAGCATCACGATTTTTAGTGTTTAGTTTCAAATCTTGAGTTGCAGGAGGGCAAATATAGTCTTTTACTTTTTTCATAATCTTTATTATAATCTTTTTCATTTTCTATTCATCCTCTTTGTCTTCTCTTTTGAAGACTCTTTCTTTTTCTTAGCATAATCAAGTGCTTTCTTGAGTCTTGCTTTGGTTTCTGGGTCTTTCGCATTATTATATGCTGCCCTAACTCGCTGATGGACTAGGTTTATAATCTGAGATTGTCTTTTATGTGACTTGCTTTTAAAACTTGACTTTGAAAAGGTGTCTTTTATGTCAGAAACAGTTCGAAACTTAACACTCACAGTGTCACTTGGGTCTTCATCAGTGTAAAGTCTTCTACCAGATCCCTTTGGTTTTTTACCAGTTCCCTTTTTTGGATCAGAACTTTCATCTGCTTTGACACAATTTCTGTAAGTCCTACCAAACATTTTCTTAGTTTTTCTTGTAGGGTGAGTTTTGTAACCTTTTTGACACCTTTCATCTAGAAAATTTTGTATTTCTTCATCAATAATTTGAATTATTTGATTTAAGGTAAGATTTTCTCTCTTTTTTCTGCTTTGACAGTGTGCTTTTTGAGAAAAACCTTTTGGATTGTTACAATCAATTGATCTCTTATATTTCTTGGACCACTTTTCGATTAAGATCTGCATGGTTTAAATAGTTGCCAAGTTCATAAAAGACGTTGCCTAGGTGCTGCCTGATTCTAAATCAAAAAGTGATACAAACTTACAAATTTTTTAATCGTGATGATAATTTACCAACTTCTCTGGAAAAGGTGTCTTCATGCCAAAATGGGAAAACAGCATGGATAAGACATACACCTAACATTTTCAAGGACCAAAAAACAAAACCAACCCCTCTGAAAAAATGCTTAATATAAGATATATTATTTTGTTTTAAATGCTTCATCAAATAGTCTCCAATGTTAAAAAAATGGTGGAGGTGGCGGGAGTCGAACCCGCGTCCAGAACATCTCAAACAATACGTCGTTCACAAGATTAGTCTAGATCTGGTCCTAGACAACCATTAAGTAATAAATATATAGTTATAAAAATTAACAAATCCAGGTGTTGGGTTAAGAAGGTACCTGGAAACCCTCTTCAAGTATTATGCGGCAAGCGCATAATCCTCAAAAATTTCAACGTCATCGTTTGCGTTTATAATTTTGAGTAGTTTTACTGTGCCTACTCACACAGTCTTGCACGTACTATCGTCCTTACCCTGTCGAAACCTGGTCACCCCCAAATCTTTATTCGCAGCACTTTTCACAAGTACATGTGCAACACTCGCAACAACTGCATTTCTTTGAATCACTCATATCTAATACCTCCCGGTTTAATTATTATGCTCAATTCCTATGTGACACACTAAAATCTTTTAAATGCAGAATTATTTAAAATCAAATCAATAGTTCCCTTGGGACTTTCTACATTAAACCACTCATACACTAAACTACTAACCTCTAACTCTCTTACAATACCAAAGTCGTTTCCTCCAGGATAGCAACGATCACCGACAAAAACAAGTCTTTCAACCTTAAGATCTTGCAGGTATTTTACCACCTGTCCTTTGTCTGCCCCTTTTTTTATGATGTCAATACTTATTGATCCTCCGACGGTTGCGTCGATTTCAGGGTATTTTGAATTTATTGCCTCCGCTATAGACATTCTTTCCTGATTTACTTTGTCCCACAAATTGTATCGCTTGCGTTGCTCAAGACTAGCATTTCTGCCGACTACAGAAAAGTTGACCATGCCGGTGCGATATTCAATGTGGCGTCCCACTTTTTCAGCGTATGAAGAATTGACCAAAAAATTTTTCAAGTCATTTTCCATCTCCTCAGACAACGTAAAGGAGTTTGTATCTATTACCGTACCATCAGAATTTCTCACTTCATTACCCATGCAGCAGAAAACCAACTGACAACGGTCAAGTATGCTGGAAGGTAATTGTTGCTTTACTTTCTGATAATCACTTCCTGTTGCAAGGACCACTTCCCTTGTCTGAGACCAATCCGAGAACAAGAAGCAAAAATCTTCGGTCATTTTTTGTCGTGGTTCGGTTAATGTGCCGTCAATATCAAAAACATATATCGTTCTGTAGGGGTCAATCGTCATATATTTAATTCCTTTTTGTAATTATTGCTTCACAAAATTCTTGTAGATGATACTTTTTTATGTAATTGTTTAGATCCTCCAAGGTACAACCAAGCAGATTACTTGCTTCACCCTTAGAAGGAGTCACAGAGAGTGCAAACTTTATTGATGCCTCTCTCACTATATTTGTAATGTTTTGTATAACAGGATATCCGTACAACTTGCCGTTAAAAGACTTTGCTGCCAATTCCAATTTAAGTGCCAGTATGTCTTCAATCGTTAGTTGTGCTAATTGAATTTCAAAAAAAGAATCAATCTTACCACTTTTTTTTAAATCTTTAGATAAAGATGTATAGTAATTTTTTCCGCGGCGGCGCTTTAAGACTTCTTGCTTTTTCATAAAAGGATTATACCATAAAAAAAAGAGCAAGTTAAGACTTGCTCTTTTTAAAGAATTTCGTACGAACTAAACTTCGTCAAACTGTTCTTCTTCTGAAGGTTCAGTGGGTGATAGTTCTGACTCCCACTGATCAAAATAATGCTGTAAATTTAACATCAAATACTTCTTGAAGGCGGCACGATCATCATCGTCTCCCATAGACACATATTGATCTATCAGGGACTTTTCTACCTTCTTGTATGTCTCAAACGCAACGTTTCTTCCTGTCTCATCTGTCCCTACAATGTCAAACTCTTCGCGCTCATCGTTTTCTTCATCTTTTTTAGTCTTTGAATTTTTCTCAACATACCCTGGAGTCTCTTCTGGTGCAATGTCTAGGTCCACCTCTTCTTTGATATCTTCTGTGTCCATGTCGTCTAGTCGAGAAAATGTCATCTCTATTCCCTTGAATATGTGAGACTCAAATGACTTTCTTTGTTCGTCTGTAGTGGTTAGGGACTTATACGCTTCTTCTAGGGAGGCAAGAAAATTTGTATTCTTGAATAGGACCTTTAAAAAATTTATACCAGTATTTGGATGAGGATCTGAACTTGGGTCTTGTTCTGCTTCTCTGAGAATCTTGTTTATGGCAGACCTTAATTTAATCTCTTCAATAAGGTCGGTCTTTTTTGCCCTCAAACTCGTCTCTATTTTGTTTTTAATTGTCTTTTTTATACTTTCTCTTAGTACAAATTCTTTATGCATCTCTTCTCTAGAAATCATGTCTAAACCCTCAATCCTTGTAATTAGGATTTTTTTTTCTTTTTTTCCTTTTCTTCTGTCCAACCGGAGCAGAATAACCAGAAACGGCACCTGCCCCCATCGCAGAGATCTCTTCTAACTCTTCCTCTTCTTTTGCCAAAAAAGCGTTAGATTTGTCTTTTGGTCGCTTTTGGTTATAGGGCGAAGAATTTGGTTGACCCCCCTGATCTAAAAGATCCACATGCGACTTAGACAACCTCTTTTTCATCTTTGACTGAAAATCTTCTGACAAATCTACTGAGAAAAGTCTTAGTACATACTGAATTACATTTTCTGGCAAAAAGTCCCCAAGCAAAAATGTTGCATTCTTATTTCCTTCTTGCGCTAGACCAATAAGATATCTCATGTCTGAAGCGTGAAACAAACTTGGATCCTTTCCTGACTGCAAGGAAGGCAGATCATTTAAAATCTTCTTATCTTGCGATAAATTTTGCATATAAGACGTCGAATGGTTTGTTGAAGGGATAGTATCAACTACCACGTCTAAGTCGCCTCTAGCATACCTTTCTACGGACCTGAAACGACTGTCGTTGTCCTTATCACTAGATGCGAGAAGAATGGTTGCGTTTTTTGGCGCTGATCCATCTTCTCCGATGTACTCAAAGGTCGAGGACACTGGACTGGGTGCTGATGAAACTACGATCTCAATGCCGCTTCGACCAGATGTCATCTTCTCCCAAATCTCTTTGGAGTCATTTGCGGTGATATCTCTAGCAGGAGATATGGACCTTTGTGATTGCCTTGAACTAGGATCTGAAATTAAGACCACCACCTTGTCCACATTTTTGTCCTCAAGGAAATGATCAACCACCTTGAGGTGACCCATGTGCGGTGGTTTAAAAGCACCTGGAAATACAGCAATCTTTTGACTGGGTACCTCTGGTTTGGGATCCTCTTCCTTCTCCTCCACCTCCCTAAGTGGTGGCACCTCACCGCGACCAAATGTAAACAATCCTAAAATCTGATTAACTGGAGCAAAGTTGCCAGTGATCTTGTACACCATGTCGCCACTATTGAAGACAAAACCCTCAGTCTCGAAAATTACGTCCTCTAATTGAGAAATCTTAGACATGTTAAGTTTTAAGATACTTCTTGCCTTATCATACTCACTTGTTTCAATCTTGGACTTGGCGGTCACAAACCTTTCATATAGTCCTTTGCCGCCTGTGTTGTTCGAGTAACCGCTAGTAAAGGTGGACAATAATGAAACTGAGAAATCGTGCAGTACGCTCTCGACGACAAACATAGCATCTCGTACAGTGGATTTGTCATTGATCAACTTAGATACTGACTTTTTCTGTTCGGCAGTGAGTCCTTTTTTAATTTCATTTAGGTTTGGGAACTTTCTCGTAACAAGTCTCTTCAAGATTGAAGAATTTTTCTCTTTAGACAAACCCAATTCCATAACTTTAGGCAAACACTTGTGCACAAGATATTCAGCGATTGTGGAAGTCTCCTTTAACCCAACCTCTTGATAGGCAGCGTCAATTCGGGAAAGATACTCCACAGTCTTCGACTCAGATAGTGGTCCAATTTTTCTGATTGGGTTTGTCACCACCTTGTGATCGAAGGAATTGACTCTATTTAAAATCTCTTCTAGTTTATTGAAATTATGCTTACCGTTAACACAAATGTGATTAGAGCGGTGGATCACCATTGCAGTCGTGTTATATTCAATGATGTTTTGAGTTCGTGGATCAATTATTTCTACATTATAGTAAATGTCAGCACTTTCTCCAAAGACAGTGCGCTTTTCATCGTCAGACATTTTTGAAACCACTTCTTCAAAGCGAGCAAAAGCATCGTTGAAAGATGACTCTAGGTCTCCACGTCCAAAAAATTTACTTGCTAGTTCAGCAGAATTTAAACCGCCGTCTTTGATGTTTGTCTTATTTCGTGCCGCCTTGGCACAACCCTCAGAAAGAGAGTACGAGATATATAAATTTTGACCGTCTAACTTTTCAGTTCCGGTCGTATTACCGTTTGATAATTCCTTTAAGATTTTTTTTAGTTGAAAAAAAGTAAGATTATAATCCTCATGGATATGAGGCATGTGACCACCGAGACCACTCATGTTTCTACTCCTTGGTTTCTTCCAGGATAGTTATCTGTTCTTCCAAGAGACCGATTCTTTCTTCCAGTCTCCGACATCTTCTTCTAATTTCTTTAACGTGACTATTCGCTATCTTTCTTCTATTTATATCACGCTGGGTGGTTAAAGTCAAGGAATTTATTATTTCCATAAGAGATTGAACATACTCTTTGATGGAAGTTTCGCCTTCATTTAGCAGAAACTTTTTTGTTATTTGGTTCATGTCATCGTAATTCATCGGTCGTGTCTCGTCCATTTTTTCAAAAGTCTTTTGTACAAAACTTCACTCTTGCTTGTAGGTTGCAAGTCGCGATTTTCTTTCATCAACTTCTTTTTTTTGTATCCTTCTTTGCGCGTGTCGGTCCAATCTCGAAAAAGCATATTCCCCTCAAGGTACGCCTCTTTCTCCATCTCTCTCATCTTTTGGTTATTTTGTGCATAACCTTCCCCCATGTCTCCCATTTCCGAAAGATCACCGCGTAGATTTTGCACATGATGTATGCACTCATGCGCGACAGTTCTCATAATGTCTTTATAGTGACGCCCTGGAACGAATGCGTAAATTTCTGAGTTTTCAGGATTGTAATACCCAGTCATTCCGAAGGGATCGTTTGCAAACTTTTCATCCATGACAAAATTTACCTGTGGCATGTCATCAAGATTGATTTGCCTCTGTTCAGCAAAGAAGCGAAGAAACTCTTCAGTTAAGTCTTGTAGTTTGTGTAAATCCATACAATAAATAGGTATATCGAATCAAAACAACAAAACTTTTAAATTCTGTGCTTGCTCTCGGAAAAGTAATACTCAATGTCTGTGGGTGATCGTACATTTTCCATAATATACCCATTCATATCACTTGCTGTTTCAAATTCGAGCACATCTGGACCGTGGTATACTGCCCAGCGACCCAACTCTTTTAAAACATCCACTTTGTTTATAACCAACTTGTTGACTCCGTTGATATTGACTGCCATCTCAATTCGATCTAAGTCAAACCAGTTTACTTGCCGAGGGCGACCAGTAGTCGCCCCATACTCTTCTCCAAGTTCTCTGATAATATCAAAGTCAGGATCATCACCCTGAAACTCTTTTGCGCCAACATAGGTCTCATAAACCTTAGCAACACCCCAAACATTTCTAATACAACTTGGTGGAATACCGTTCAAGATCGCTGAACCAACGGTGCAATGAGACGATGTCACATAGGGGTAGTCGCCCCAGTCCACGTCTAATCCAAATCCTTGTGCACCTTCAAACAAAACCCCTATTTCTTTAAAGTTTGGGTTGTTGTGGAATTCTTCATAGATGTCAACTATGTATTCGGCAAGTCTTGGGTCTTCTAAAGCACGCACACCTCGTCGGGCATACTTATCTCTATACGCAGGACCATTTCCGCGTTTGGTGGTTCCAATCTCTGTGTCCCTACTGTCTTCCGATACATGGAAGTCTGTAATTATGTGGGCATTTGATGCTATCCCAATAAGACTTCTGGTATCTATTCCGGCACTCTCAAGTTCTTCTACTTCGGACAAGAACCGCTCAGTGTTGACGACACAACCAGGTCCAATAATGGACCTAATGCCAAAAAAAACACCACATGGTATGTGGTGTGTTATAAATCTCTTACCTTCATGGTAAATTGTATGACCAGCGTTACATCCGCCATTATATCGCACTACGTGAGTGTAGTCTCCGGTCTTACAAAGATGGTGTGCCACCTTCCCCTTGCCACAATCACCAAACTGTAGATCAACTACTACATCTGCATACATGTTTTTTATCTTCCTTTGTTAATGTAGATTGATATTATCACAAAGAAGCAAGCAATGTAACTATTTTTTTTCTTTTCTTAAAAGACTTCTTCTCGCCATTACTGGGTTTCTTATTGTGAGGATTGTCCTGTCTTCTAGTTCTTCTAATTTTTTATCAATCCTTCTGTTGTTTAAAAATTGTATCGCGACTGCAACAATTAACAACACCATCTCAATACTCATACTAATCCTCCTCGAATTCTATATAACCTTGTAATATTTCCTCTATCTCTTTCTCTAACATCAACTTTTCGACCTCTTCAGCATGATCCCCTAGAAATGGTTTCATTTCACAATAATTCCTACGCGCTTCGATAACAGTAAGTCTGTTCTTCTCCAACTCAACACAAATTATACACATCTTACTTATTCCACCTTCTGCCGTACTTTCTTCTCATCTCCCTTTCTCTTTCATCTGATTTTAATTTTGATTTTTCTGATGCTGCCTTTGCTGCGGCGGTCTCTTCTGGTGTCCTTTCTCTTCTTTGCCGTTCTGCTTTCATTTTTTGCTCAAAAGAATGAAGCATAGTTTTGCGAATCCATTCTCCATTGGTCCGAACTGACGCTTTCATCCTTTTCTTGAAAAAGTCTACCTTCTCCTGACGGGCGTCATCACTCAGGTCAGAATAGTATTTCGCAACCAATTTATCAATTTCATCACCCGAATCTGCGAATTTACGAAAATTTTCAACAATCTTTTTCATTATATATATTCCTTTGCTAGACCTTCATTGATTAGTAGTTGATTTACACTTTCTTGGAAGTCTTCCACGTATATTTCGCCCAAACACCGACCATACTTGCCATCACCGTGAGTGATTACCTCAAACTCTCCACCTGAGAGGGCGAGAATGGACGCTAGACGCATCAAAGTCTTCTTTCCAGCACTAACCTCATCCTTGTCCTTTGAACGCGTCTCAGGGGCATTAATTCCCCATAAACGTATTCTTTTATTAACAAAGATATCGAAACCCAAATCAATCTGGGCGTCGATAGTGTCTCCATCGACAACCCGGATCAATTTTGCTTTATATCTTGTTTTTATTTCTTTGTCCACTTTTTAAGTAACTTCTGAAACAACTTGGTGTCTCTTGACTCATAAAGTTTTTCTTTTAGACCTTTTTGTTTTTTCATCGATTTCTCAATCGCTTTGCCTCTCTTTTTTTCGTAAGAACTTAGTTCTCCGTCCTTGTCAAGGTCTGCCTTCTCAGGGTTTTCCAACTCTTCAGCAATGCCATATGTGACGCAAGGATCTTGTCCACATCCGCAATTTTTTGCCTTGCCTTCTTCAATGTCCTCTTTTTCGTCGTCCTTGTCTAAAAGATCTGAGATTCTGTCAGATTGCCCCTTGTGCATCTTAGATGCATTGGCAAGTTCCTTAGAAATCTTTTTAAGTTCCTTTTTTTGCCCTTTATTGACTTCTTTGACAGATTTTTTCTCTCTTTCTTCCTTTTCTTTTGCCTTGATGGCGCGCATCCTATCACGCAACTCGTAATCTAAATCATCTTCATCACCATCATAGTCATAGGGTTCTCCCCCATCATAGTCGTAGGGTTCCTCTTCATCATCGTAATAAGAAAATGAATCTTCATGACCCTCCTTCACACCAGTCTTTCTAAGCATACCATGGTTATGAGACTCTTGACCCGATGGCCATCTAACACCCACAGTATCACCAGACCTAGAAACAACAGTGCCTACGCCGCGTTTCTCTTCTTTGTGCTCGACTTTGTCTCCTTCCTTGAAGCGACTGGTCTTTTTCATTGATCCTTCTCTCATGCTCTCTTCCTCCAAAACTTTTACACTGTACTTAACTTTACCGTGCTTTAGATCTTTTTTGTCTTTTATCGAACGTGCTTTATTTCTATTTTTATAAGTTGTCTTATAAACAACCTCTCCTGTGTCGTTATCTACAACACCGTATGGGGTGTCTGGGTCTATCATTTTACTTCTCCTTTTGCCACGAAGTTCCGCCAAACTTCTTGTACTTTAATCTTGACTTTTTCAGAATTTGTCACAGACATCATCCTATCATAAGAATCTGTCTTAAGAGAACTTAGTCTCTCTAAATCTAAATTAATTCTCAGCATCTTAAACGCCAAGTTTTCACTA
>CETF01067433.1_pt1 | contig 10346 bp, 1 predicted proteins | sample 326991 | NCBI WGS metagenome assembly CETF01 (sample SAMEA2622331, study PRJEB7988) | marine metagenome | biome: marine biome (ENVO:00000447); feature: surface water layer (ENVO:00002042); material: "saline water (ENVO:00002010), including plankton (ENVO:xxxxxxxx)" | depth 5 m | reverse complement strand
AAGGTCAATGACCCGCCACAGGTAAAGGTCGCAAAACAAGAGTATAACAAGTGGGGACCTACAGGGGCAAAGCAGTATTGTAATTCGTGGGCACACAAAAAAGATCTCTGTGGAGACAAGGATTATTACTATAGGGATTGGAACTATCAAACCTGGAACGCCATCGCAATGTACTGGAAAGATGGTGCAAAATCAAAATTTTGCGTAAATTTAACAATTGAGGATCAAATTTATCTTAAAAACAATATCGTTAGACTGCCTAACGGTAGCACTCGTTCTCGCGCTGATATGCATTGGAGTGGTGCTTTTATACAGTTCTGTATGAGGACTGATCCGTTTTTCAAGGACATGGTGTGGCCAACAGAGGATCGACAAGGCGTAAAACAGGCAGAAAACAGGGGATTGCACTCAAGATACATACGCGGATCAATGTATAATACGTTCAAGGTTTTAGATGGTTACGATCTTAAACCAGGCGAGTATGTGTATATCCCAATGACAAGTAAAATGTCCCCCCTCTATATGAAAAGAGACCATGGATTCGGATCCCAGTTGCAAAAGTTAGGTGTCAACGCCAAGGCAATGGTGAAAGGCAATTACGCCACCGAAGAGGTAATGAGGTACAAGAGTGGTGATATATGTCAAAAAATATCTAAATTGCCGAAATCTAAAAAGGATAAGACCTTAATTGACAAATATCATGGAGACATTGCGGTGGAGGACCAACCAGATGGAAAGACCATCCCAGGTGATAGACCCGAGAATTGGAAACTAGTTGGAAAAGTCTCAGACAAGAGGTTCACAGATGCAAAGTTAAAGAAACTACATGGTTTTCGAATCGGTGGAAATGTTGGCGGTGCTGTCGCGCCCCAGTTAACTGCACCGTGTGCAGGGTATACAACCAACAGAAGAGAGGTTATTGAAGCGCTTCGAAAACTTGGCAAAGATTTGCGCGGCAAGGGCACAAATATAATAACGTGGTTCAGGGCTCCAGAAAACCTTGGCAAAAGCGCAGACCAAAGGGCAACATACTAGGATGAGTACTAAGGCAATTAGGGGTCCGGTCGTATTAAAGAAGGAGGGGGTTGGATACTCTGAAAAGGCAGAAGAGTGTCCAGAGTATAACGCACGCGATGGCGATTGTGTGATAGACGGCCGCGGCATTGTAAACAAGGGAACTGCTTATGCAAATAATAACGCGTCAATTGTTCTAGGTCGCGACCGAGGAATGACAGGGACTGTGTTATCGGGATACGGCGGTGCTGCCGACGAGGGCACCGGTACAATTGATATTGTAGCAGGAAGAATGTCTCCAGTTCCAAAAAGTAAATCTCCGAGTGGTCAAAAATACATTAATGATCCAATATTTACATACGCTTTTGCAGCAAAGGAAGGAATCAAAGATGATCGAGGTAATACAGTAAACTACTTTACCGACGCTTCTAGAATCTATGTAAGTCAAAAAACCGATGTAGACTATAATTTTAGAATCTCTGCTGGACGTGTAAACCCTTCGCCAAGCCGCGGTCAGAACCCGGCAAGTGCAATAGTCTTGCAATCAGACGACTTAAGGTTCGTTTCAAGAAGAGGTATTAAACTAGTAACGTTAGGATCTAGAGGGTATGGAGAGATCCCTGTTCAAACATCATTGGGTGCAAGGGTAACGAAAACTTATGGTATTGAACTGCTTGCAGGCAATGGATATGACGCAAATGGTGAGGCACTTGAGGCAGAACCACTGGTAAGAGGAAAGCAACTTGCGCACTGTTTTAATGAACTTGCAGTACGAATAGAAGAGGTGCAAGATGGATTTTTTAAGTTTATGAAAGATCAGATACAATTAAATAATCTTCTGATGAACCACACTCATGGGGAGACTTTTGCCGGCGCAATTACCCTTTGGTCTCCATCTGCCCAAGGTGGTGCTTTGCACGCGAACATTAGTGCCATAAAGAATGCTTTTTCGCAACTCCATTCAGGTATGAATTTGTTGGACTGGAGAAAAGAGTGGTTGGGTCTAGAAATAAAGAATACTGTCTCTGGAGAAACCAATTCTGCTGTTGGCGCATCTGCTAAATTTAATAGCAAATATAATTCAACTAATTAGTAATTATATGTAGTAATACACAAGTGAATTAAAGGGTTATGACTCAAAAAGTACACATTGGATTGTCAAAGATAAAGTTTGAACCATCTTTAGGTTTCTCCTTCTCAGCAGACGAGTATATGACTCCTGGTGAGCACCATGTGGATTTCCTTGTCTTTAAGGATTTTCTTTCAAGGAAGGTTTTAAAGTCACTATATGTCTTTGGATCTGTTGATGGGATGCTTGGAAATAGATCCACGGAATCTGCACGACCCTCAATGAGAAAACTCTCCATGGATGAGGGTAATAGGTTTTGTGAAAAGACTGTAAGAGCAATCAAGGCATACCAACTATTAAACAGAAGGTCAATATTGCATTATGGTCAAAAACATTTTTCCTGGGCATCAACAACCCCAGAGCAATCAAAAAGTCTGCACCCCGGAGAAGTTTCAAAAATAATGACCAATGACTTCAAGATTGCGTCAACTCCCGACTTTTCCAAAGAGTTCGGTTTGTTGGGACCAGCAACAATTGCTGTTATGTTGGGTTATCGCTTTCATAGGACTCACATTAATCCTGATTGGAACAAAGGTCTTGTTGTAGACAATGGTGTTGCTGCGTATGGGTCTATGGTGGAATCAGACCAATCCAACAACTTCTTTTCAAGTTTGTCATCAAGGCAAAAAAGAAGAGCGGAAGAGTTTGATCGAATTTATAGTCTGAGAAAAGAATACCAGGAATATAAGAAAAACTCGCCCGCCCCTTCAGAGCAAGATAAAAAGAATTTCTTAGACGCAAAAGGCGTAAAGTATCAGTTCATGGAAGATTTGGGTGACACCACATTTTCACTCATTGAACAAGAGGCGGATGTCAGGATTTCATACACACCAATGACCGATACTCCTGATGACGGTGAGATTTTAGTCGTCGAATCGGTCATGACAAGAAAGTTGTACGACAAGGTCTATAAAAGTTCACCAACCATGAAGTTTTCACCTGCAACTGCTAGTAGTCTACTTGATTCCTTGCGGGCTTTTGTGAACCGCCGAAAAGGTCTTGAGGGTGCAAACGGGTCTTCTGTTTCTCGATCTGGCATGACTGCAAAAAAGGCGGTTGATATATTATCAAAACCGCAACCTTCCGCACAAGGAGACGATCCTTGGATCGGAACTGGAGAGGTCAAAAATTTTGTGCACATATATGTAGACTCTGACTACACCATTGAAGAAGAAGCGGAACTATATGCCCGCTTTGGGGGCAAGGTTGCAACGAAGACTCCTCCTTTAAGAAAGCGTAAGCAGAAGGGACTAAAAAAAGATGATGCCTTTGTCAAGGAGATTCAGTTTGCCCTTCTTGTCAACGGTGTTTTAGACTCTTTTGATGTACCTGTGATAGAGTCAGAAAAGGAGCGAGTTCAACTGAGAGTGGAGGATTCATCAGATGCTGTTGTTAGTCTTTTTAAAGAATCTGGGGTTGATCTCGACTCGGCCCGAATAGCGGTCGCACAACAAAACGATCAATTACCGCCAGATGCACAGGGTGACATGAGTTTTTCTTTCGACATTGGTGATGCTGACAAGGAGGGTCACACTGTCCCGGTTTCAGAGTTCAAAAACAGACCCACGGGACATATAACATACCTTGAGTACTTGCTGTATGTTGATGGAAAGTTTGGACAAGGTACAGAGTCTGCCGTAAAAAGTTTTCAGTCTAACCATGGGTTGAAGTCTGATGGGGTTGTAGGTACTCTAACTTATCGCAAGATCTATCAAGTCCATGGAGACAAACTGAGCAAATATGGTTTTGAGAGCATTAAGGACACCCTTGGTGCCAGAGCGGAAGTTGCAAACAAGAAGCATGACTACAAGTACTTGACAAGAGATTTGTCTCGTAAAGCGCTGCAGAAAGTTTTTGCTTATTATAAAAAAGAAACAACCTGGAAGTTAAATCTTGCTGACCCTGAGATAAATGACATATATCCTGGAAAGTACAACCCAACTTTGACACAACCAGTCACTTTATCAATCAACGATGACACTTTATTTGATTTTGAGGACGTTGATGCAGAACCATTTAGAACCATTCACGAAGAAATTGACCTTCCAGAATCTTTTTGTACAGTAAGGTCGCAACTCAGACCACTTTCTGACATTATGGCAAACTTATCTAATGATGTCGAAGCAAAAAGGAGTTATTGGGCAACAGAGTCTGTAGCAGACTTTTTTATACCTCCAACTAGACCTGGAGGTTATTTTATGGTTGAATATGTGATAGATCGTAAAAAATTAGATCTTGTTTTATCGAAAACAGATGCAAAGGTTGTTGATGCAGTAGATGCTGGGATTATGGCATTTGAGACTGCTGCTGTTATTTATGACAAGGTTTCAAAGTTCTTGGAAGACCCCTCCGCGGCATATGAATTAGCAGAAGAAAAGGTTTCCAAGGCAATTGACGACTATGCTTCCGCTAAAATTGAAGCAATAAGTGAATACAAGAGAGATGCAATCAAGAATGCAGGAAAGAATACAAGAAATGCTTGGAAAAAACTAAGGAAGAAAAAACAAAAAGATCGAAGGAACCGTTTACTCAAAGAGCGCGCTGCCAAAAATGCAAGTCAAATACAATCAAGAGATGTTCAACTTTTGGGTGGAACAGCAAAGTTTGAAACTCGCTTGTTTAGGAAAAAGATAGACAAGGTTGCCAACAAGATGATTGATCTGAATCAATCTTTTCAGGACATGAAAAAGGAGCAGAGCAACATCCAAGCAACAAACAAAGACTTGGGCGCTAGAGGGTACTCTCACAAAAAAAAGGAAGACCCATTTCAGTCTTATAGCGACTTTTTAAATATGAAACCCGAATTAGATTTAAAGAAGGATGCAGAGAGATTGAGGGAAATACCTGGTGCTATGGAGACTTTTTTAAAGTTAAATGGACAACATCTTGAAGATAAGTTCAATAGGTTTTTGGAGTTTGATTTTGCAAAAGTCCGTGATAGGTACGGCAATATATTGGGTGCAAAAATCAAGAGCATATATTTTGTCGGACAAAAACCAGCGGACTATATTGATGAACAGGTCTCCACCGCCGCGGCCTTTGCGGGATCAGAAGAGTCTTTTCGTGCGTCCCGTCGCAAGTTGGAGCACGGGTTTGATGCACTTATTAAAAAGTCTCCTTTTAACGATCATAGGATAATGTCCTACTTTGCGCAAATGAATGTTATCGATAAGGAACTGTTCAAATCTGCCTGGGGTTCCCGCTGCGGCGAATATGAGACACTGCCTGTCATGGACTTTATCAGCAAGTATGTTTATCCTGCACCTGGTATCTCTTCATTGACTAACGATGCCACGCCTGTAAATAAAAAGACAAGTTCAGGAAAGCCTGTAATTACAGTAAAGGAGAATATAGAAGAGAATGTAGGGTTGATGTTCTCTCAGTTAAAGACGTCTGCTCAGCGATTGACTGAGCAAGCGTCTGTTACTGCTCAAAATGTGGACTCTTTGGTGCAATTTAAAAAAGGAAAAACATATGACGCAAACGACCTGTTACCACTTGGCGAGTTGTGTACGTGGGAAGAGATAACTCAAAAGTTCATAAACACTTTCGATTTTAAGTCGTACTGGTGTGAATTTAGTGCGTGCTTGCCTGATATACCGTGGCCAATTGTTATTGATTTGACGTTTGATATCCCAAAACTTCCAAAACTTCCAACTTTAAAGCAGTTGAGGATCATATTCGACCAACTCTATATCAGTTTGGTGGAGATGCTGGTGCGCTTTTTTTGCACTTTGATTAATAAATTGCTTGATTTAATTAGATTTCCAAACTGTGATGAAATTTTTGAGGCAGCACTTTTTGGTGCAGCAAGTCTTGTGAACGCAATTCAGGAGCACGACAGTATGGAGACCCCTGTGCCAATTGGGTCTTACGACATTTCATCGCAGTTTTTGAGAGGGGTCGACCAGTCTAATTTTAATTCCAGCAAAACGAAGGTTCAAAAAAAGATGTTAAACTCTTTGACGTCTTATGGGATTCCTGCAGAACTTTTATCTGACCCAGACTCTGGAGTTAACGGATCTTCGATGACTGATATGATAAATGATCTTTCTGCCCTGATGAGACCAACAGAACTGACCTCTCTTCTGCGCGGTAATGCAACCCCAGAAGTTTTGACAATAATCGTAAATTACATAGATATGAACATACCTGCTTTGTCTGAATATCTAAGTAGTGAAAATTCAATACAAGATTTTTTCTCTAACTTGGGTGGACTGATTGATGTAGAGGTTTTGAACAGAATAGACAAGATACCTCAAATTCTGGCAGAGAACAGGTTCTGTCCGGAAACCGTTGACGCAAGATCCAGAATTATAATGGGTGATCTTTCTGAGGATCAACTCAGGTCGGCAATAAATGCACACAACTCAAAGAGTACTCAAACTGCTGAAGCAGTCCGAGCGATGATGACCGACAATCCGATTGCAAGTGCTATGGGTGACCTTTATAATCCAGGAGATCCTAATGCAATTATCTCCGACGTGCCTGCACCGATGGTTGAGATAATTGAGAGTACAGCAAAATCAATCTTTGAAGTGCCAAAATTTTCTTTTATTGCCGATGTTTCAAGGTATACAGACCTGTTGTACGATCAGGCGAGCAGACCACTGGAGTACGAAGACCCAGAATTTAATTTAGATATAGAAAACAAAGCATTAGAAGCGATAGAGATTCTAACAAAAAACGAGGCAGAAATAAGAAACGCCCTTACAGGTGCAAATGTTGTTCGTAAATGGAGGTTGCGAGAACGACTTTACGAAAAATTCCATTATGATGTTTTTGTGGTCGAAAAGAAATTCAAAACCCAAAGGCGTAAACGCAACCGTCAAGGGTCTACAAAACTGGTTACTACAGTTAAATTGTATCCGGAAGTTTCTGATGAGTTGATGCAACAACTTAAGAGTGGTGCACTGACTGACAGTTGTGGTGGCGTTACCGATTTGAACGAAAATGGAAGAACCGAATTTCATTTTCTAATAAAAAGAATTGGTTCCTATAACTCAGATCTTTCCCCTGGTGTCCCTTCTTTTGAGAACTTGCAGTTAGAATTGGTAAACCAAGTGTTTAAGTTGTCGAATTATGTACCAGACTTTTTACCAACAGGTGCTTCCCTCATGGTTAAACCCCAAAAAGAAGACGAAGATGGGATTTTAATCCCTAATGCTCCGATTCTGCGCCGCGATGATGGTACTGCTATAAAATCAAGTTTGAACATGAACGACGTGTCGGAATCGGAAAAGACTGGATTGATTCGTCAAATTACTGACTCAATTGTAACCAGGATCACTGAATTGCAAAATGCTGTAATGAGGCACCTGGAAGTAAACATGTCAGATAAGAATGATTCTGCTCTTCTCCCCGAGATCAGAAAGTACTATGATCGATCTGAAGAGACCAGAAGAGAGAGAGGTCTGGTCGGTGACGAAGAAGAGTTCTTTAGGGTGGTACCAAGCGCAACAGCAGACGGTTTTAGTTTTGAGTTGTCTTTGCCAAAAAGATTTCAGTCGTCTCTGGTTTATGAGGAGGTGGCTTCTGAGGGAGACGAAGACTTGTACAGAATAGTCATAAACGATCAGGTGCTGATGAAATCCTCAGAGAATTTTTATGGATGTGACATTTTACCACAAGAATATGCCCGTCCCCCCGGCGTGTCTTCTCTTGCCAAGAAGGGAATATACGTGGATATTGTGCGTCGTTCGATGGTAGATCATTTTAAAAGGTATCAAAGGAGTGAGGGATACGGTGCGGCACTGTCCAGTCTTAGACGGGCATTTACCCGAGATTTAGAATCCCCTGGTCAAATTGCAGATCAATTGCACGAAGACTCGTACAACAGTACTTTTGAAATGTTTTTTGAAGAAATCATGGACCAAATGTCTGACTCTAGAATCTTTAATGATCCTGAGTATATAGAAAAACTAGATGTCAGAATAAGAGGTGCAAGAGAGTATGATAAAAATGGATGCCTAGTTAGATCAACTAAGGGTCTTATAGATTTTGAGGAAATTGTAAAAAGTGCTTCTTCTCGTGTTCTTTCGGCATTTAATGACCCCTCCTTCCATCCGTCCAAGATGGAATTTAATGCTGGGTCCATGGGTCCGTTTGAGAAGGGTATAATTCATTCTGCGATATATTTGATGGTCAATTTTTTGCTAATCGAATTTGCGCTGCGAGGCGGCATTGCCTTTTCATCATTTTCTCCAAATGCTCTGTTTGGAAAAGAATCAAGTGGTGCAAACGATAATTTTCTTCATAATTATTTGGTCAATTTTATATCAAATAGTCTGTCGCAAGTGATGGTTAGTGCAAACGTAGCGTTCCCTGAATCAACTAAGATAACAGACAAGACTCTTTTGTACCCATTCAGAGATGTCTTTATGAATCACTGCGTAGAGTACGTTCGAGTTGTATCTCCAAGCACTGTTAGCACGAGTGATAAATCTGCAAATCAAAAGAGTGCAATTTCCTATATTGTCAACGAGGTGATAAAAGAAGGTCAACTAATTGATATGATTGAGGGGCTTTTTCACGGCACAGAGCAGGAAAAGAAACCCTTTGTTAAAACTTTCCTGGAAAATTCACAAATTTTGTCCATACCAGAGGAGACCACTCCAGATGGAATGTGGAAACTAAGTGATGTGGAAGAACCAGAAAATGCCATAGAAAAGGGTCGGTTCTTGTTGCAAAAGTATATAAGGGTTACAGGACCTGCCGCTTCAAGAGATTTGTCTCAATATACTTTTAGTGAGGAGTTCTTGTCTAAAAAGGATGAAATACTTCAGCGTCTTAGGGAGGTGGATCCCAATCAAGATTTGTTGGTAGATGATCCAGTTGCTGTCGCTGATCGAATTGATGCAAGAATTGATGTTCTTGAGGAAATGGAACCTCTACCTGGCGCTGCCGACGATGATTACAGAACACCTTTGGAGAATGAGCAAACGGAAGTAGTTTCAATCGAGGAACTCAATAGTTATTTGAGAAACTCGTACCAAGGGTCCTTTAATGAAGAATTGTGTAACTTGTTAGGTCTCATTTACACAGAAGACCCAGAGAACCCCTGTTTTTTGATGCCGGAAGCATTCACTCGTTTTCCAGGCAAACTTATTAAGAAAAACTTTAAAAGATATAAGATTGACAGAGGTTTTACCGTTCGTAATCAAGGTCAGATTGAGGGAATTGGACTTCGCTTCCGATACAGGGATTGGGTTGGCCGAGGGCGCAGTGGGTGGAAAGACGAGGAAGAACTACTTGCATACAATGCAAATCCTCCTCTAGACCAAGCTGGTCGCCCAATGGTCGGGGGTTTTAACGATAGAAATGTTGTAAGATCCCGCGATGTGCGTTTTTCCTATGAAGTTGATCAGCAAAACGGAGATCGAGGATTCTTCAATGATGTTTTTGACCAATCCCTACTATCAGATGCTAATCAACCGGAATCCTCTCTTTATAGTACAGGTATATTCTCGAAACTTGGTCGCGCAGGACAATTGGGGGCACTTGTTCATGTGGAGGATGCTGATCCTGAATATTTAATGCTTGAAGAAGATGTTTGCAAGATCTCATCTGATTTCGGAAAAGAGGGCATAACTAAGATTTTTGAGGGGTATTCTGCTGGTGGTTTTGTAGCCGAGCGAGAAGATCTGTTACTAACTGCAGAAATGAAAAACTTTTCGGAATCTTTTACACCAATCATCGGGGCAGGAATTCAAAAACCTAAAGGACCGGAAACATTCTCTCTACTCAGCATGGGTCAGGGCGAGAAATTGAAACAAGGAGTGGTCGATGCAGTGCCCTTTATGGACAGTGCCTTTAACACATACCAGAATTCTCCAGACTTGATTCCGCTCGACATGCTCACTAACCGGTCTAATTCTTTGCAAGAAGGTGGGGACTACAGTTACGGATCATCCCACCCTAAAATTGAGGATCTTGGTCCTCGCGGTATGAGGAGGATGGAGCAAAATGACAATCCTCAAGAACAGTTGTTTGGTTGGAAGAAGGGAAAGATAACCGAAGAAGAATTCAATCAATATAGGTCCATGGAAAACCTTTCGGATGGTTTAAGACCTAGGTTGCAAAACGATATTAAAATACTAGGTCCAAACGATGTTTATGAGGAATGGACACATTACCTTATAGAGGATCCAGGATACGTTTTTGGACATCCCGGAGAATCTTTGCACCATCCAGAAAGCATGGG
>CETF01067367.1_pt1 | contig 10386 bp, 13 predicted proteins | sample 326991 | NCBI WGS metagenome assembly CETF01 (sample SAMEA2622331, study PRJEB7988) | marine metagenome | biome: marine biome (ENVO:00000447); feature: surface water layer (ENVO:00002042); material: "saline water (ENVO:00002010), including plankton (ENVO:xxxxxxxx)" | depth 5 m | reverse complement strand
CCTGCCGATATAGCCCCATTTAGTGTAGTTTCGGCTATTTCTCTACTAGGTGTAGCCCTACCATACGATAGAAATTCTTGGTCTATATCAATAGATGCTCTACGAATAGCATTAGTCAAGCGGGATGATGCACGGGTGCGTTGTGCCGAATCTAAACCTAATCGTGAACCTACATCGGCTACGGAACAATAATATGCCATCACATAGCCCCCTGCACATCAACACCAAAGGATGCAAACAGGGCGATAGCGGCGTATTTTAGATATTTAGCCATAGTGGATAATTCAATAACGGCTTGTTCTAAAAGCCTAACCCTTTCGTCTAAAGACCTAAATGTTTCTTCATCTACCATTACTATTCAACAACCTTTTGTATTTCTTCTAACCGTGAAATCAAATCGGCTTTTGTGCCACTAACTTCTAACCCATTGTCTTTACAAAGTGCTATTAATTCATCTTTTTTCATTTTCTTGATTTTGCTAATAGAAGGTAGTTTTTCTACAACATCTTGGACATCATCAACAAGGTCTAGCACTTCATCAAGTGTAATTTTTCCATCAGCCATTAGTTTTTTGTAATATTTGTATGCTCCTAAACCTAATCCAGCCGCTATACAAATATATAATACTATCATCTCTATCTCCATTCTATCACCTAATCTTTATATTCAATAGACCTCACCATAGAGTGAGGTATCACTGTAAAGTGCGTAGGACTATCGCTCCTATAAAGCTTGTAGCCATATTGGGTTTCTTCTATTAGTATATTCGCATAACATCGTTCCGCCGGAACAAAAACTATTTTTCCGTGTCTTTTCATTCTATCAACTCCTTAATTCATAATTATTCATTATAAATCTTCCTCTTTCAAACAATTTTTGACCATCAACAATAAGAAGTATTCTTACAGGCACAGGTTCGGAAGGGTCGGGGTCGGGATTTTCGGGGTCAATGGGAAAATCTCCCATAAGCAATACCTCATGTTTCCCTGCATCCATTACTCTAACATTGTTTAGTCTTGTATCTCTTGTTGAAGGATAAATTCTTAGTCTTGTGCTACCCATAAAACCAAAAATCCCTCCGGAAACATCTCTCATACTTTCAACAAAGAATATTGGTATTGGGGTATTAGCAGAACCGCCATTAAATGTTTGATATTCAGTTATCCCCGCTCTTGAGTCTTGACCAAAAAACATATACTCACGACCTGTATTAGTAGCATGTGAACCAATGTCTACAATATCAACAACAATAGGATTATTTTCATCATTTATCGGAGTAAAGACTGATACATCGCTATTATCAGTGCCACCACTTGATACTCCTAATTCTATTGTATCTCCATCAACTAATAATCTAAATGGTGAAAAGTTGTTTGTGGTTGGGTTCTGGTCATGTTTAAACAATGGATAACCACCGCTAACGCCACCACCACCACCGGCAATAGTAATAGTCTTTGTGGCTCCCGTTCCCGATGCTATAACACCAGCACCTACAAAGTTTAGAGTGGTAGCCGCTGTGCTTAGTGCTACACCTTCATCTTGTATTGTAATACCAGCACTACTTGCCGATGCAAATGTGATTGTATCTGTCGAGGCATTTGTTGTGATTGTCATGTTAGAACCAGCCGCTAATGTTAGTGTATCGGTAGTGCTATCGGCTACTACATCACTTTGTCCGGCTACGGCTATTGTCTTGAATGTTAATGTTGAACCACCACCCCCACTACCGGATAATAGGTTGTGTGTTGTCCCGGTATCATCGGTAAACATAGGTGTATTGGGGGATGCGTCATCTACCCAAAACATACCGAAACCGGTTACGCTATTTGGAGCTGTTGCCCTTTCTTTTACTTTAATGTAGCCGTCTACTCGTAATTCCTTTAGAATGCGTGCATCACAATGTGTTGCGTGAACGGTTGATGTAGAAACATAGGAATCCATTGCTTTATAAAAACCATCGGTTTGTTCTTCAAAATTCCATGTTCCTCTAATAGTTGGTTTTTGTATTAATTCTATTTGGCTACCGGACTCGCCAAACACGAAAACACCACCGCCTATTCTTAAAGATACGGCTCTAAATATCATATTTGTTGGCACAGCGCATATTGCTTTTGTAACCCCACTATCTAACTGCAACTCTACATCTTCCAATAAAACTGTTATACATGAATCGGGGTTTGTGTTTTGCACTGGTGTTGATGTGCCTCCGACTATATAGTTATCACAAGGTAGTGTTAAACCGTCGCTGTCTATAAGAAATATTAGTTTTATACCCATAAAATTTAGAATGGGATTATTTGTAGATACTATGCCACAATTAGTTGTGTTTCCCCTACCTACCTCTAAAACATATTGGTCAAACTCTACACCCTCGCCGTTGTGCATACCAACTTGCTGGTTTCCGCCTTGTGTGGGGATTGCTGAATTTGTTGGTAGATTTAAAGAATGTAACCTTAGGCTATTATGTTGTCTTTGTGTGTTAGATATAGGAGTTGGGCTACCCCCTACACTGTATGTATTAGCCCAAATTTGTGATTCTGCACCACTAGGCATCATGCTTGCTTGTGAACCAGACAAAACTGTTACTTGGCAATCTAACTGCCCACTACTAGGGAGATGATGGTCTGTGCTACCACCTAATGTAAATTCTAATGTTTCGATGCCATTAACACTTGTTGATGACAAAGAGCCATTTAGTTGTATTGAGTAACCATAGTTAGGTGATACCCCCGCCGCACTATGTGTTCCATCCATAGCGATAACGGTTGCGGATTGTGTTAAATTTAAAGGACAACCACCAAATTTATTATCAAATATGATTGATTTAGCATTGTATGAAGCCAATGATACATTGATTGCTGCCCCGCTAGTGCTTAAAAATAAATGGCCTAAATTAGTTGCATTTAGATTTATTGGTTGCGACAAAAGCCCTCCTATTACCACATAATATGTATCTCCAGCACCTAATGATGACGGAGGACTACCCGTTGAAACATCAATCCAATTACCAACATTAGACCAATCATTATTACCAACAACGGCATTAGTAAATTCTAATACTGCCATGCTTCATCACTCGTAAGGGCTTGTTTCACGAAGCGAATTACGAATAACATCGGTTTCATTTGTTGCCGTTGGTAGTCTTGTATTGGTTGAATCAAGTGCAAAAGCCGTTCCACCTTTACCTACTACCATATCCACTAAATCTTTGCTTCTCTTTTCAAATGCTTTTATCTGTTCTCTAAATCGTTGGTCAACCGCCTTTTGGTCTCCTACGGGGTGATATGTGGGAATTGTGTTGATTAGCACCGAAAGACAATCCAAGCAAACCAATGCTTTGATTGCTGATTCTTTTTGTGCCGTTGTAACTGCGTTTGCCGAGCCCGATGCTAGATATTCTTCCGCTCGAGCCTTTTTGTTTATTTCTTCGGTTCGCATAGAAATATATTCACTAATGGTAGCATTGTTTAGCCCACGAGGTCTATTTAGTAAATCCCTAATGTTATCGGTAGTCACTGCCATATTATACCCCCAAAACCACCGCACCTTTAGGAGGTTCGAGTGTTCTTGCAAGTAATACTATAACACCAGTACACATTAATTTATGGGCTAATTCACTATTGGGAATCCAAACGGCATCGGCCTGTGGTAATTCTAAACCTTCGGGTAGTTTCTTTTGGTGTAGTTTTCTAACTAACCAACCACGACCTGGGAGCCAATTGTTTAATCTGTTTTCGAGTTCGGCAACACTTGGGTTTCCAAATGTAGGTATGCCTTTACTCTTCAGCTTTTTTATTAGACTTGTCTTTTTGCTTATTGCCATTCTTACTCACACTCTTCTTAGGCTTTAGATTCAAAACAAACTCCTCTATGCTTTCCATAAAGGGTTCACACAAAGAAAGGTCTGCATCTCCTAACTCTACACCAAGCTCTTCCGCTTTGGCTATGATTAGGGAAGCAACCTCTCTTCGGGCTACTTGGGTAGGCAATTAAACCACCTCAAATTCCTGTAATCTTTACAATTCTGTTGGTTACACCAGCACCAGAACCATCTTGGCTTTGATGGATAACAACACCCATGTAGGAAGTTAGTAGGTAATCAAATCCAACACCAGGCATTCGTGTAATCTCGGTTTCGGTTACACCTGGGCCATTGTAGGTAAAGAGCTCAGCGGTTTGTGCTCCAGGAACCATCAATAGTGCGGTAGATGCAAAGTCAGAATCTCTAGTGTAGTAAACAGTTAGGTTGATTTGACCGGACAATCTTTCTGCAAGGGATTGAACAACATTTCCGTAAAGGGTAGTGGAGTTCATAGCCGACTTGTGGGTTGCTGGTAGAACCAAAGCCAAAGCCTCGTTGCCATTGACACGGGCATTTTGGAAGATTAGGTCAACACCCTTTAGAATGTCGAGTTCGGCGTCACCATCAGCAGCCTTGAAACCGCCACCGGTAGCAGCCAAAGTTTGGCCAGCACCAGCAAGTAGTTTGTCAAGAATGTGCTCGTCAATAACATCGGCACGACCTTTAGCGATTGCTAGTTGTTGCCTATCCATGTTCTCGAAAGATTCACCACGAAGTTTCACGGTGTCTAGGAAGGTTGTTCGGCCTTGTCCTTTTTCCAACTTAACGGTATAGGACTCAGTGCCGACCTTTGTTGGGTCAACTACGGCTGCATCATCAATTGGGTAGGAAAATGTGCCTGTTCCGGCTGTATACCACTTGTATTCAAGCCAAGGGACACTTCTAACACCGACAAGGTTTGTTCCGATTGAAAGTCTTAGGGATTCCAATTGAATGAAATCACGCATAACTTGTTGTATAACAGCGTCTCCAGTTCCGAATGGGCCAGATGCTGCACTTATGTTCAATATATCTTCTAATGTTTCGTTTGCCATATTTATTCACCTCAAGCGATTGCTGCTCCTGCAGTCATAACTGCGATTAATTCACCTTCTGTTGCGGAAGATTCATTTGCAGGAGTTAAAAGTGTGCCAGATGTAGTTTGTCCTTCACCGACATATATTCCAAGTTTCTTGTCAGAACCACTGTCGCTGTCTGTTGCAAGACCATCAGCACCTACATATACGGTAAGACCGGTAGTGTAGGTTTGGCTTGCAGCGGATTGCACCATTAGCACTCCGCCAAGTGGGAAATATGAAACGGTTGCACCGGCAGTCTCGAATGCGTGGTCTGCATCACGACTGGATTCACCAGCGGACACACCAATACAAATGTCTCCTGCATCGGTTGTTTCAAGTTTGTTTGTTGTTCCATCATTAACCAAAAGTCTGCCAAGTCCTCTAACGACTTCGTTATCTTTTAGTGTTGCGTTTCTTGGGTCTGCTGCTCCGAATGCTACCATATTTATTCACCTCTTTGTGTAATCTTAAGGAAGCCTTTGTCAACAGCTTCCTCGAATGTGTATGCGTTTCCATCACCGTTTATTGTAAAGTTACCGGTGTTGTATGATGCTGCTATGCTGTTCCAAACACGGGCATAGATATTTGAATCGGTTGTTACCATTTCACCATTTAGGTAGTTTGCTACTACATTTGTGGTGCTTGATGCTTCAACGACTTCGGAGACCATATTGTCTGGGGCAGGTGTTGCCTCGGCCATTACAACTTCTTCGGATGGTCGGGATGATTCCCAAGATGCAATCAAATTTGTGATTGTTTCCGATGACAAGTCTTCGTGTCCCTTTAGTCCTAAGTCGGATGCTTTCTTTACAAGTTCTAGTCTTGCTTCTTCGGCAGCCGCTGCTTCTTTTGCTTCATTTTCGTCAATAATTGCATTTGCCAAAACGAGTTGAGACTTTAGGTCTTCGATTTCGGCAACATAATCTATTTCGTCGCTCATGATATTCGCTTCCTTCGCTTGGTTTTCGTTAGTATCGGTCTGGTATATGAACTCTTTTGAAGCCTCTAACCTTTCGACTTTGTTAATATCTGCCCTTTCGTAAGCCGGTTTATGCACAATTGCCAAATGGTCAAAGGTAAAATCAGATTCGAAGGTCATAGTGCCATCGGCAGCCTGTGCAATAGGGATTCCATACCCACCAATAGATACTCCGTATGCCCCACGAGTCCATAGACCAGACTCTAATGCCGGGAACAATTCTTTTCTTCTTACTTCAGCAACATAGTGGACTTCGTATTGACCACCTTCTAAATCAACGACCTTTGCTTCTGTAACAATGCCTACTACGGCATCATTAACATCGCCGTTCATGTTTCGTGTAAAACCAACACCCTTTTGTTTGGTTGGGGGATGATTCAATGTTAAATCTGCACCAATCATTTGTTTTACTACCTCATCAGCACCGGCACGGGTTATTTGCCAACGGTTTTTGTTTGTTCCTTCGTGGAATGCTACACCGCTAATTTTGATAACCGTTTCACCGTTAGCCATAATTATAGCAACGGCCTCACTAACTTCGGTCTCCATAGTAACATACTCGTATGATGCTCTGGCTTTCTTTTTATCTTGTAAAGCCTTTTTCATAGATTCTTTTCTGTTACCGTCTTTGTCAAAGTCGAGATAGTCTGGTCTTTCGGCAATTTTCTTTTTCATGCCGTAGCCAGCCTCCTTTTCATCGGAGTCTTTGAATTTGTGTCCTTTGTGAGCCATCATACACACCGATTCACTATTACCCATCTTTATACAACGAGCCATGAATTCATCGTGTGTTTCATTTGATGATGGTTTAGGAACTGCGCCTTTGACGGTTTCCTCATCTTTCTTTTTATCCATACCATAACCAGCTTCAACATCTGTCATGGTTCAATCCATGAACCGGAGATTAAATAAAGCCTTACTTCGTATAGTCACTTACAGACTTGCCACTTTCCCACATTTTGCATGACCAATAACGAGCTTTTGTTTTTGGGCCAGGATTTGTATCGCATTGATGTCGTGAACGGAAGTTGCGTCTCCTATCGGGGTCATCTCTTTTGATTTCCATGTTAGGGTCGCCAAAGCGCACCACTACCACTCTACCGGCTGGATTTTTAACATATACCGCAAACTTTTTTCTTTGGCCAGGTGTTCTAAATGGTTTGTTGATAGTAACTTTTTTGCCACCATACATAGCCGCTTCTAGTGTTTCCGTACTTGCAATGACACTAAGAATCCTATCATCTTCTATTGCTTCCTCCGAGGCTCGTGGATGGGATGAAGGTAATAGGTCATTATCTTGTTTATAGTTAGGATTGGAAGGCCTACCGTTTCGCAATAGGTAAAGGAATGCTTTAACACGGGCTATTCCCCACCCGGTTCTTGACATATTAGGTGCGTGCGTGCTACTAAATGCCCCCGCACCCCTACGGAATACTGATTTCAATGCGCCCATAGATGCTTTGCTACCTTTGCCTTTCGCATTGTGTTTTGTCATCAAAGCACGAATCTTTGATTCGGTTTCTTTGCTCATGCTAATTGATTTGTTAGGTTTCTTTGCGGAGCCTGGTTTGTTTTTCTTTGAACCTTTACGACGCTCGCTTGGTTTAGCAGGTGTCTTTCGTGGGTCATTTTTACCTGGTCGCCCATACTGTAAAGCCTCTACCTCATATATTTCATATTGGGCTTTCTTTTCTTGAGTTTTCTTTTTCAATACCTCTAAAAATGCACTAAATACTGCATTTGCTTTTTTCAATGCACTTTTCTTTGATGGGTCTTTTGCTCGCTTTGCGGCAACCTCCGACCTTTGTTTCATAACCAATGTTGCCTGAACCTTTTGTTTGTGTGGCGCAGATGATTTCTTAATTATGTTCACACTTTTCCTTGCGCTGGTTTCATCTTTGAAACTAAGTCCCTTTATTGTTCCTTTCGGGTTTTCATCAGTATATAAATCAGAATGTTCACTATCGGGTCTTTTTGTGCCATCCCTTCGCATTTGTGGGATTCTTTTTTCAGCCGCTTCTTTGTTCTTTTTGTTTTTGTCTTCGTAAATGTTAGCACATACGGCAAATCTTTGTTTTACCGCACTATACTCATCATTCATTTTTGTATCGGCCATACACCTAGCCATAAAGTTGCTTCTTTTTTCATCATCTTTTGGGCTAACTAAAGGCATCTAATCACTCCTTTTTTTCATAGATTATCTTATCTAATTCTTGTTGGTGCTTTTGGTCTGATGTTTTCATGATGTTTTCATGAGCTTGTGCAACCTTTTCTAATTCGATTTTATGTAGAACATTTTTATCTTGTAATTCCCTTTGGTGTTTTAATTCAATAGGGATATTGTCAACCTCTATTTGTTGTTCGGCCTCCCACATACGCAAAACGGTTTGTAGTGCGGGTGCTGCTGTTCCGCCAATAATAGCGATTAGAGCGATAAAGCCGTCAAGGTTAGCCAATACTACATCGGGATATAATATACCCATACCGACTACTGCGCCACATGCAAGAAGCCAAAGGTAAATTGCTGGTTTCACGGTTGATGAAACCATTTTGTCATTAAAGGATTTGTTAGGTGTGCCACGCATAATGCCGTCTCCGATGTCGTCTGTGTCTAATGGCTTGTTTTAACTTAGGGTTTAGAATTGTTCTCTACTTCGTTTTCTCGTGGTAGTCGCCCCGTGTTTGCTTTGCCTTGCTTTTTGGGCTTTTTATCATCTAATAATCCAACAATGTGTAGTGCTTGGTCTATTGATAGCATACCACTATCATATCCTATTTGTGCTCTACGCATTCTATTTAGTGGTGTTTCCTCATCTATTGGTTTAAATTTTAGAACTGGTAGGTCATCATGCTTGTATGGGATTCCTAATAATTCTAAATGCTTGCCAAATAGTTTGTGTATTGATTCTTCTAATATACCTTGTAGTCTTGTTATTGCCGATACCGCCCAAATGTTAGCATTGTATGTTGCCGCAAAGGTTGAGCCCTTTTCTTGTCCGGCGGCTACACGAGGCACATTTAGAACTGCCGCAATATCCGCATTTACCGAGTCTAAAAATGATGACGAGTCAGGGATTGCATTTTGTAAATCTACATGGTTTATTCTAATGTAGTCGGGTAAGATTGGTATTTGGTCACCTTCTAGTGTTTCTAATAGTTTGGCGACATCATTCATTATGGTCTTTAGTCTTTCCTTTTGTTCGGCGGGGTCTTGTATATGTTCAACCGCTTTCATATCAATACTAATGAATTGCTTTGTTAGACTATCCTCTAATGCTACCCTATTGTTGATACTATTATACTTTGCACGGATAGGTTGTTTTAGTGCGGTAAATCGTGATGCACCCCATATACCGTATGTGTAACGGCCTAATCTATCCCTAAACCAATTAGAACGGTAGTCAATCTTTATGTGTAGTATTTCATCTTTTGAAAAGACCTGTGTATCTACTTTGTTTTCACGAAACAAATAGTATTCGGCACTCATAACCGGATTATCTTCGGTAATATGTCCGGTATAGCCCGATGATGATAATTCTCTAATATCTACCCGTCTGTCCATTATTGTTATTTGTTTAGCCGGTAGGGATTGTATGCCGGTGATACCTACGCCTGCTTTACCTACTAATTTGTTTATGTCGTTACCATATACCATTAGGTTTCGTAAAGCCGATATTAGAATGTCGTCAAAGTCTAAATCGTGAATTAGTTTTTTGATAGCGTTGCGAATACGGGCATTCTTAGCAACTTTGTAGTCTATGTGATAGTTATTAGCCGTTAGCGAAACAGAACGCACAGCACCGTTCAATTCGGGGTCTAATCTAACCATACTATCAAACAAATCAAATGTTTGGTCATAATTATCGTATTGTGAACGAGAACGGGATGAACGCCCCAAATCATCGGTTTGTTTCAATACATCGGACAAACCGGCAAATAATTCGGTTGGTGCTGCCTTTCTACCGCTAATTCCGGTAGGCACTTCCGTAGCCACCACCGGCTTTCTCCTAAACAACCTGCGTAGCCTGGACTCCTTTGCCATGATGTTCAAATAAGCCATCGTCTATTTGAATGAATTGGATTAATTCTTTTGTTTATATACAAATAAATAAAACGCTATGCTGCGAAGGTATGTGTAATTTTTTATTTTTTCTTCTTATAGGGGTAGGTAATATTACTTACTGTAATAATAGTTTTTACATATTATAAGCATTAATAAAGAATTTACAAAAAAGGGCTACTGAAAGATATTTATTTTTTTGTTGGGCTAACAAAACAATAAAAATAATTCAGGATATGTTTATAGTGGGTGTGTGCTAACAGCGTATCAATGGAAAGACACGACGACTTTGAAAAGATAGAAGGCATGATTAGCGACTACCCGATTAATGTTAGGGGTATGAAAACTAAATTAGCGGCAGATTTGAATCGTAATTATCCCTATCGTTCACATAAAGGGTGGGAAAAAATGATTTACAACTATCTAA
>CETF01067152.1_pt1 | contig 10403 bp, 6 predicted proteins | sample 326991 | NCBI WGS metagenome assembly CETF01 (sample SAMEA2622331, study PRJEB7988) | marine metagenome | biome: marine biome (ENVO:00000447); feature: surface water layer (ENVO:00002042); material: "saline water (ENVO:00002010), including plankton (ENVO:xxxxxxxx)" | depth 5 m | reverse complement strand
TGCAGAAGACGGTGTAGCACAAGGTAAAATAAAGCGTATACATGGCGTTACAGCAAGGTTCTTCAACACGGTAGGGGCAGAGCTAGGGCCATCAGTAACAGATTTAGATAGACTGCCTTTTAGAGATAGCAGCATGGCTATGGATGAAGCTGTGCCGCTGTTTAACGGCGATAAAGAAATAAGTTTTCCATCGGGATATGATAATGATGCAAAGGTGGTCATAAGACAATCACAGCCTTTGCCAATGACAGTGTTAGCAATAATGAGAAGGTCAAATACTTTTGATGCCTAAGATAATACCATTTAAGAAAGAACATCTGTACAAGATCAACCTTCTGTTTGATATGACAAGCAGCGGCAAAGAATCTTTGGGTGCAAGTAAAGATGTAATTGGTTACACAGGCATGGATGGTGATGTAGTGTTAGCTACAGGGGGCGTACATCCAATGTGGGAAGGAGTGGGGGAAGCATGGTTGTTAGTAGGAAAAGAGGGCTACAACAAGCCTAAGACTGTTGCTAGATATACTGATATGCTGTTTCAGCACATACAGGAAGAGCATAAGTTGTTTAGGATTCAAGCAAGCGTGTCTGTATTAGACCTTACAGCAAATAGATATGCACAGTGGCTTGGATTCCAAAAAGAGGGTATTATGAAAAAGTATGGGCCAGATGGCACAGACTATATTCGTTATGCGAGGTTAATGTAATGTCTGATGTAGCAGCAGGAGCATCTGTATTAGCAGGACTGATGGGCTTCAAAGGCAATATGGCTGCGGCTAAAAATGCTGAAGCTGTAGGCGAGTATAATGCAAGGCTTGCAGAAAATGAAGCAGTGTTGTTGCAAAGAGCAAAAACAGCAGAGGAAGTAAATTTAAGAAAACAGTCAGAAAGACTAACAAGCTCACAAAGGCTTGCAACTGCTGGCTCTGGTGTAGAGATTTCTGGCAGTCCTTTGCAAACTTTAGCAGACGCATACTTTAGCACTGAAATGGACGCAGCTATGATTAGATATGCTTCAAGCATTGAGCAAGTACAAAAAGAATCTGAAGCCGCTTTGGCAAGAACAGAGGGTGCTGCAAGAGGTTCGTCTTTCCGCACCGCCGCTGTAGGCTCGCTTTTGTCTGGCGCACAGCAATCGGCAACTCTTATGAGCTAGGTGATTAAATGCCAAAAATACCTTTATACAATCAAGGACAAGGCGCAACAACCAGAATGGCAACTGGTGCGTTGTCACCAAGGGCAAACGTAGGGGCGTTTACTGCACCTGGGCAAGCACAGGCAAGGTTAGCCTCAGAAGCTGGTCAAATCGCATTTCAGTTCGGCATGGCTGAAAAGCAAGCGGAAACTGACAAAGCCAAAAGAGATATTACTGCATTGGTTGATCAGGAGATGAGCAGCTGGACTAGAGAAAATCTTGATACGACTGTTACAGGTTATCAAAATTCTGCTCAAACAAAAAAACAACAGTTGGAAAAATCAGCTTTAGAAAACTTGCGTGGTTCACTAACACGCAGACAGTTTGCAGAAGTCACAAACACATTTAATTCAACATTTGCAACTAAAGTTGCTCAAGGTTCACAAATTGCTCATGCCAAAAACATGAAGATAAGAACTGAATCAGCAGACAATTATTTGGAAAATCAATACTCAGAATTGGTTTCTTTAGACCCGAATAGTGATTTATTTAGAGTAAAGACCGCAGAAATTGGCAGACAATATGATAGTTTTACAGCACAAGGCATCAGCCCAACAACATACCGAAATAGAAGTTCGTTTTTTAAAACTGTAGATGCTGGCAACTTTTCCAGAGGCGTTGAGGCGGCTGGAAGTCAAGCGCAGATAGATCAGATGAGAAAGAATCTTGAGGGCAGAACTGACCTTTCTGCATCTGTATTTTCTGCGAGAAACACGGCATTAGATAGACAAGAAACGGTAATTCAAAATGAATTAGTAGAAACAGTTTTTAAACAACTTGTAAGTATTCCTGACAAAGATTTTACTCAAGAAAAAGTTGATAAAGTTATAAAGCAAATAAGATCTGGGGAAGTCATTGATTTCAAAGACGCAGACGGCAATGACGTTGAATTTTCACTGAAAGATTTTAAATCCACATCAGCGGAAACCTTAATTAGTAAATTGCGAGGTAGACTACAGCGAAAGGAAGGCGAAGAGCAAAACGCTTTGCTTGTCGGGCTTGATGCAGAATTATATAACGAAAACACTACCTTAGCTGACATCGTAAAATTTGAAGAACAGCTTGCCACAAGAACAGGCCGCTTTGCTGGCATGGATGATATTAACGATATTAATGCTGCTAGAGCGGCTCTTTCCAGAGCAAAAACTGATGTAGCCAGAAAAGAGCTAGCTGGTGCATTGCAGTCTCAAGCAGATTTAATAGCATCTATTGGCGCAAACAAAGGCGTTATGGAAGATGATGATGAGGCTTCTTTAGCTCAAATAACATCGGTTATGAATATGGCTGGCAGAGAAGACCTTGCATTTAAATTAAACACAGCGGTTGCCGTAGAACAAAACGCATCAAAACAATTTACAAATATCCAGTTTGCAAGCGAGGCAGAGCAAAAAGCTGTGTTAGACGAAGCGTCAAGAAATGTAGACACAGACGTTGGCAAACAAACGTATGAGCGATTGCAAGCAAAAATGGCAGCGGCTAAAAAAGAAAGAGAAGCTGATTTTGTTGGTTATTACATTCGTGAAAGAGGGGTAAGGCCAACAGCATCTCAACTTATAACAATACAAGACAATATGGGTATTCCAGAGTTAGATATTCGTGTTGCCACAAACGCAGAAATGATTGCCTTCAAAGATGAGTATGACAATGCGGCAACTTACCAAGACAAGGCGCAAGCAGGGCAAGACTTCCTAAATAGGTACGGCATACATCAAAATCGTGTGATGCGCCATCTTATGAAGACAGGCACTATTGGCTTGGTAGACAATCTTATCATGGCTTATCCTACAGACGTAAGCATGAAGGCTGTGTCCATATTTAATGATGCGGAGCAAATAAAAAAATATAAGGGAGAGCTTCCAAAGGATACAAGAGATGTTGTTTCCGCTGCTGTCACGGAGCTTATTGGTGACTATTCATCAAGTATTTTAGGTGGGATAACTAACGATGTGTTGGGTGGCGGTGTTACAAAAGGCAGAGCCAGCCATGTGTTTGCCATGCGTGATATTGTTGCAAACACGGCTCAAGGCTACATACTCTCAGGTCAGATAACTGATCCAGAGGATGCGGCAGAGCAAGCGTATAACGATGTTATGGGCAATCACTTTGAGTTTACAGAATTGGGCAATAGCAGTGAATCAGCCATCCGCTTTGAAAAAGGCGCATTTCAACATCCTCAAGAAATGACAGATGTATTAAATATCTCATTAACAGAAAATGGCGATTATCTTAAAAGCATTGTTGCCCCACCGCCAGCACCGCAAGGCTTATCTCCACAAGAGGCTGAAGTTTACGAAAACGAATACTTTAATGATTTGATGAAGTTTGGATCTTGGAGAACAACAACTGATAACAAGAGCGTTTATCTGGTTGATCAGCTTGGCAATGTAGTCACACGGCAAGGCAGAACAGGTCAAGATGCTTTCATCACAATATCTATGGATAAACTTTCGCCTGTTGGAACTGATTTTGCAAAAATGAGTACGTTTGGAGAAGACAGTTATATTGCAAATATTGGAGATAGAAGGGCTGCAATGTTACAGAAACTACAGGCAGGGCAGTTGTTCTAATGGTAGATGTCTACATCCCAGAGCAAGAAGAAGATACTAACCTTACACAGCAGTATCACACCTATGCCAAGGCTGGCACGTTGGATGTTCTTGGGGCTACTCTTGATGAGACACTGTATTATAACCCAGCCAACGCTTTGGGCAGACTAACAGACCAGTATTTGCTTGAAGGCACAAGAGGCCGTGTCTTGTCTAAAGATGAGTGGGCTTCAAGTGATTTCTTCAGAGAGGGTATCGAAGTTGGTGAAGAAGGCATTAAAGAGGGGTTGGCTAACCTTCTCGCAGAAAGGCATGATGAACGTCTTGATTTCCAAGTTACACTTAGACGATCAAGGGGTGGCTTTGGGTTGGGTGCGGCACAGTTTGGTGTAGCACTGGCTGGTAGTGTGCTTGACCCCTTAAACGTAGCGTCTGCGTTTATTCCTACAGTTGGCCTTGCAAGAGGTGCCACGGTAGCCTCTAGGCTAGGCAGAAAAGGCAACCGCTTTACTACTGGCATGATGGACGGTGCTATTGGTGCGGCTGTTGTAGAGCCATTGGTTATTGGTGCAGCGGCCGCTGAACAAGACCGTGAATATGGGCTGATAGATAGCTTCTTAAATGTAGCACTGGGGTCTGCTTTGGGTGGTGGTCTGCATTGGGGCGTTGGCAAGCTAACTGACCGAATCAACAGGACACCCCCACAAACAAGAGACACAGCCCAGCAAACAGCCATAGGACAGGTTGCAAGCGACCAAGAGGTTACTGCTGGTAGGTTGATAGAGGATGCAGAAGATGCGGCCTCAGTACGCTCTGAAGCGGAAACAATGGTGGTTTATGATTCAGAAGGCAATGGCAGGGTAGTTGATGTTGTCAATTCTGATGTAGAGGGTCAGATTACTATTCGAGAGATAGATGGCACAGAGAAAGTTGTTGATGCTAGCAATGCTAGAGCAAAGTCACCGTTTGACGAAGATTACGAATATGACATGGGCGATGGCGCACCGCCGATAAAATTGTCAGAACTATCAAAAGAAGAGTTAAGTCAAATAAGCCAAACGATTGATGGACAAGTAGAAATTGCAACTCAATCAGGGGATGAAATTGCGTTAGCAAAAGCCAAGGCTGACAAGAAAGCTGCTGAGATTCAATCAAAAAGAAATGCTGGTCAAAAAATAAAACGCCCAAAAGAGGTTGACCAAACAGAAGCCGCTAAAACAGAGATAGACCGCCTTCAAAAAGAGATAGATGATATACAAACTAACGCACAAAAAAAGGCGCAAAAACAAACAGAAGATATACGGACAGGGGTTTTTGGAAGATTAGACTTGCCAGAGGGTTTAGAGTTTCAGTCTGGTGACATTGTAAGCCCAAGGCTAACGCTTGAAGAAACAGCAAAGATTGCAGAAAATCAGGAAAAGATATCACGGTTACAATCTAAGCTGGCGAAAGCTGATGATGTGGCAGTGCAACAGCAAGGACAACAGACTGCACAGCAGATAGATGATGCAAGAGACGTTGCATCTATGCAGACAGATAATCTTGGCGCACTTGGTGAGTTTCGTGAGGGAGCAGATCAATTAGAGGCACAGCCAACAGAATTTGGTGAGCTTGATCCAGATGCTATGGAAGCGGAAAACCAGACGATGCTAGACGCTTTACAGGACGAAGATGTGCAAGCGTTGTTGCCAGAAGAGGCAAAAGCAAGTTTGCGTGATGCAGATACCCTGATAGCCAAAGCAGATCAATACGAAGAGATTGTAGAAGCTGGGCGTGTTTGCGTTGTAGGGAGCAAAGGCACATGAGTTGTAGTGAAGTAATTATAGATGCGGCTAAACGTGCAGGGCTTATATTTGACAAAGAAGAAGCTGATGAAATTGTTGAAATCTTAAATGAGAGACTGTCTAAAAAGATAGAGAACGCTGCATCTGATGAGTATGTAGATATATTTACGTTGGCAAGGCAAATTGCCAAACAAGCACGAATTAATGCTGTCATTGAAAAACGTAATCGTATTCTCAATACACAAGCGTACGCTAATGTCATGCGTTACATCAACGCACACCCCGATAATCCGGCAGACGCACTGTCAGCCATTCTTGTTGGCAGCGCAAAGACAGGCAAACTAGACAGCATAGATGCCAAGCAACAGGCTATCATGGTAAAATATGCTGGTGACATAGCGGCTGCGCTAAGACGCAAGGGCTTAGAACGCTTGTTCAAGAGTGGCGATTTAGATGAAAAAATCTATGAAGCTATGTGGAATCCAAAAGCATTTGATGAAAAACAAGCTGGTGGATCAGAGGCTAGGCAGATAGCCGATATTATTAAAAAAGTGCAGAAACAGTTACTAGACAGAAAAAACAGGCATGGTGCTGTGATTGCAGAAACAGAAAACTACGCTGTCAGACAGGCGCATGACCCTATTTTGTTGCGTGATGGTGCAAAAACACCAGACGAAATTAAAGCAGCTAGAAACAAATGGGTTCAATATATGCTTGAGCCTAATCGTCTAAGTTCTAAAACCTTTGACAACAAGCCAGCTTTTAAAGAAGTAGGCGGCAAAAAGGTAGCGTACAGCAGGGAAATGTTTTTAGAAGACATTTGGGATAACCTTGTATCTGGCAATCATCAAAAAGTTGGCAAAATAAAAGGCGATGACGGCAGTGCGCCTGACATGAAAAACGCTTTTACTGGGCCAAGTAATTTAGCTAAAAAGATGAGCCAGAGCCGTGTTTTGCACTTTGCAAACAGTAAATCTGCTTATGAATATTTTAAGAAATATAACCGTATGAGGCTATCAGAGGCAGTGTTAAATGGCATCACACATGATGCACAGGCTATTGGCATGATGGAAACACTGGGAACTAACCCAGAGGCTATGTTTAACAGAGTGTTGAGCGATATACAGACAGGAGCAAAAGATACGCCACTAAAACTAGACACTATCAACGAGCGTAAGATACGCAATCAGTTTAAGGAATTAGATGGAAGCACAAGAGCTAGAGGTGCTGGTAAACCTGTTATATTTGGTGCTGACTTTGCTGGCATAGCTGCTGGTTGGCGTATGCTACAGAACATGGCAAAGCTGGGAATGGCAACAATATCATCATTTGGTGACATAGCCACTAAAGCCACCTTCATAAATGCCAATACAGAGCGTGGCGTATTCGGATCATACGCACAAGCATTTGGAGACATCTTCAAGCGTTACGGCAAAGATGAGCAAATGGAACTGGCGTATCTGCTAAATGTAGGCGTTGAAGCTATGCTTGGTGATGTACACGCTAGGTTTGGTGCTAATGATAGTGGCCCAGGTATGGTAGCCAAAGCACATCAGGTGTATTTCCGGCTGAATGGCATGGTGTGGTGGAATAACGCACAAAAGGTTGGTTTGGCTAAAATGCTGTCTGCTGACCTTGCTAGAAACAGGGGCAAGGGTTTTGGTGACTTAGCGCAAGAGGTGCAAAACGCACTAGGACGCTACGGCATCACAGAAGGCGAGTGGAATATACTGCGTCAAATGGACATGAAGGCTGTAGATGGTAGAGACTACATGACTGCCTCTGGGCTGGATAGCATAGGCAATGATGTCATCGAGCAAGCTGCATTAGCTAAAGCAAATGCCACACGCAAAAGACCGCTAAAGAAAGCAACGCAAGCTATGATAGACAAGTACAGAGATGAGTTGTCTACCAAGTTTGCAACATATCTTACTGATTCTGCTGATACCGCTATCCCAACACCAGGTGCTAAAGAACGTGCAATTATGAACCAAGGCACTGAGCGTGGTACTGTGATGGGTGAGGCAATAAGAGCAATTATGCAGCTAAAAGGCTTCCCTATCACTTACATCACAAAAGGTCTAACAAGTCAGTATTATGCTAAGAAGCAGATGGGTCAAAGCGGCGTTATGGGCATAGCACAGATGATGGTAGGCACAACAATGATGGGTTACTTAGCTGTTACCATGAAAGACATCCTCAAGGGCAAAGAACCTATGGATGTTTTTAGCGATGACTATGTGCTTAATCCTGAGTTGCTTACTAAAGCATTTGTGCAGGGCGGTGGTGCTGGTATTTACGGTGACTTCTTGTTTGGTCAGTACAACCGTTTCGGTCAATCGCTTACACAGACCCTTGCTGGCCCTACTTTTGGCACGATAGATGACATAGCAAAAATTTACAGCAATGTATTAGCTGGGGATACAGACGCTATTACTAGAGATTCCGCTAAGTTTCTTGTAAGCAATACACCAGGTTTAAATTTATTTTATTTAAAGGCAGCAACAGATTATATGTTTATTTACGGTTTAATGGAGCAAACAAATCCAGGCTATTTGAGACGCATGGAGCGTAGGATGCGTAAGGACATGGAGCAGCAGTTTTACTTCCCACCTAGTCAAAGTGCAGCAAAGTTTTAACAGGCTTTCAGAAAGTAAGGATTTTTGATATGATAGGACAACACTGGAGTAAAGCATGACAGTAAGTAGCGCAACAACCAGAAACAGCTATAGCGGTAATGGCAGCACCGATGTCTTTGCTTATGGCTTTAAAATCTTTGATGATGATGACATTACTGTAATTATCAGGACTGATTCTACTGGTGCAGAAACAACCAAAACCAAGACAACTCATTACACAGTCTCAGGTGTTGGTAGCTCTAGTGGTGGCAACGTAACCTTTACATCAGGCAATATACCAGCAAGCGGTGAAACAGTGGTGTTGCTGCGCACAACTGCAAGAACACAGCTTACAGATTATGTGCCTAATGATCCATTTCCAGCAGCCACACATGAAGATGCACTAGACAAGCTGACATTTATAGCACAAGAGCTAGAGGAAGAGCTTGGAAGAACGCTTAAAGTATCTCAAACAAATGTAATTGCTACAGCAGAGTTTACAGAGGACGCAACAGCCAGAGCAAACAAGTTACTTGGTTTTGATGGCAGTGGCAATCTACAGGTTAGCGAAGGCAAGGTAGATACCGTTACAGCCTCAGTGTCGGCTGTATCTGCTGGTGGCAGCCCTACCGCTAGCGCAACCTACACAGCCTCTACTGGTGCGCTTGCTTTGGCCTTTGGTCTTGTTACAGGCAACACTGGCGCAACAGGAAACAGTGCTGGATTGCAGATGACATTTAACAACAGTACATCAGATGCAGACCCAGGTGCAGGAAAGCTTGCTCTTAACAACGGCACGTTGGCATCAGTTACAGAAATATACTTTGATGATGCGGATGACAATAGTGCTGATATATCAACCTTTATTCAAAGCTTTGATGATGTTGCAAATGCAACTGGCAGAGGCATTGTGCATATAGAAAAAGAGGGAACGCCAGCCACCTTTGCTTTGTATAAAGTTACAGGTTCAGTAACAGACGCATCAGGCTACACAAAAGTTCCCGTGTCACATCTTGTGTCTAATGGCACATTTAGCAACTCAGATGGCATTAGAGTAGATTTTTCATACTCAGGCAATGATGGTAGCGGTGGGATAACTAACGTATCTGGGGATACATCACCGCAACTTGGGGGTGACTTGGATATGGTGACGTTTGATATTGTCACCACAAGCAATCGTGACATTGAGCTAAATCCTAATGGCACCGGCAAAGTTGTTATTAAAGGCAATACAAATCAAGGTTCTCTAACGCTTAATTGTGAGGCTAACACACATGGTCAAAAAATTATTGCCGCATCACATAGCGACTTAAATAGTAGCTCTGGCAACCCCTCTACCTTAACACTTCCAAGCACTGGTGATGCTAGTCAAGAATTAGTTTCCACAAGTGCTACTCAAACACTGACAAACAAAACAATAGGCGTAGGTCAGTTATCAGGACAAGTAGCTGTATCAAAAGGCGGCACTGGTGCAACAAGTTTGGCTGGTGCAAACATTGTGACGACAAATGCAAATCATTCTTTTACGGCGGCACAGCGTGGTAGCACAGACACGGATACATCAAACACTGGTTCTGTTACGTTGGACTTTGACGCTAATCAAAACTTTGTCCTTACTTTGACAGGCAATGTTACACTGGCAAACCCAAGCACGGAATCTGCAGGGCAAAGCGGTTTTATTGTATTGATACAAGATGGCACAGGCGGCAGAACTGTTAGCCTTGGCACAGACTACGAGACTGCTGGCGGTGCTGGTCTTACATTATCTACAGCCGCAAGCACAACAGACATCGTGCCTTATGTGGTGGCTGCATCAGGTCGCATCCTATTGGGTGCGCCACAGTTGGCGTTTGCCTAATGAGCGGCCCGTTTGGCTCATCACAGTGGATGTACAATCCATCCACCTCTTTTTACCCGCACTCCATAGACCAATCTTTGCGGTTTGAGGATGGTGATAGCCCACAGCTTACTCGAACGCCTTCATCTTCATCTAACAGAACAACATGGACATGGAGTGCGTGGATAAAGCGTGGGAATTTAAGTTATTCTTCAGCTAACATGTTTAGTGCATATTCTGGGGCAAATGACTTTGAATACATTAGATTTGATAGTGACGACTGTATCAGATACATATACTTCATCGGTGGTTCAGTTCAAAACCATCTAAAAACGTCCGGTTCATTTAGAGACACGTCTGCTTGGTATCACATCCTAGTTCAAAGAAGCGGGTCAAGTTCTGAGATTTATGTTAACGGCGTCC
>CETF01007147.1_pt1 | contig 10465 bp, 9 predicted proteins | sample 326991 | NCBI WGS metagenome assembly CETF01 (sample SAMEA2622331, study PRJEB7988) | marine metagenome | biome: marine biome (ENVO:00000447); feature: surface water layer (ENVO:00002042); material: "saline water (ENVO:00002010), including plankton (ENVO:xxxxxxxx)" | depth 5 m | reverse complement strand
GGAACATCAAACTCAGCACTATCAACGCAAATGAACTCAATGAGCCAACAGAATTTCAAATCTGTCAACAACTTGTTGACGCTTCAAGAAAACCATGTGGAAGAGTTCTTCCAATATCACGGAGAACAATTCTTGAATGCCTTTGAGCAACTACTAGAGGATGTGACTACAAGAGTAGTCAGTCAGATGCTAGTCAAACTCAAGATGGTATCCAACAACAATGGAGACTTGGAGATACACCCTGACTCTCTAGCAGAGTTCACGACTATCACGCAAGAGAACATAGACTTGGATATTGTCAATCTACTAGCGACTGCTGTTAACTCAGAAGTCATCATGCAGAGAAGAATGGCAAAACAACAGTATCTTGAATCTCAGGGTTTCACTTCTCCTTCACAAACTGGCGGGGGTGGGATGCCAATGAATCCACAGGGACTAGACCCTTCACAAATACAGGGTGGTAACATGGCAGTTGGTATGAACAACGCTATGATGCAACAGCAAATGGCATTCAACAACCAATCAGGATATCCTGTTCCTCCATCGGGTTATGACCAAATGAACAACCCGTATTGGATTGACCCTGCTACTGGTCAACCAACGTATACTCCACCACAAAGCGGTCTTGGTCTAGCACAAGGAATAGGTAAAGCCGTAGCATGGGCAAAGTGGTTGGCGTAGGTTGGGGCTAGATGAATGAGCGAGACTGTCATTATAGATACTGAAGTTATTCCAAGCGTGGAAAGAACTTATGAGTTGACCAAAGAAAATGTCGCTGGTTTCAATGGTGAGGCTAGAGAACTAGCCGATGACTATCTCATTCCATTTCTATTCAGTGGATTTCCTGCTAACTTCAGAAGAGGCGATGATGCCGACCTAGTTAGAACTAGAACTCGGAGACTACTGAGTGTAGGTGCTAAGAAGTTTGAGAATGAAGATGAATTCAAGTTCTTCAAGAAGCACATGAAGAAACTATTCACTACGATAAAAAATGAAGATGTCCTTTCTTCAGTAGACAGGAATGATACTCTCAAATCCTCTAAGGATGTCTTTGGTCAAGAGAGAACTAAAAAAGAAAAGGATGAAGACGGCAAGGTGAATGTAGTTTTAGATACTAGCAAGAATCTACTCTATGATAATCTAAAGGGAAAGAAATTCAGGGAACTTACTGAACCTGCTAAACTTGGTGCTGCGTATACTGGCGGGACGGAAAAAGGGATGGCATTCAGAGGAAAACTAGAACGTGGTGTAGAACCAAAAGACCTGATTGACCAAAAGAAACTATTAGAAAATACTAAACTTGCAAAAAATGAAAAAAAAGCAACATACACAATAGAAATGAAGGAATACTATCGAGAACTGTTCAAGACTATGGGCATGGATGTTGATGATAACTTTGCTACGACAGCAAGGAGAAAGGAAACACAATACCCGACAAAATATCTTGAGACCAAGATAGAAGAACAACTCACTCCAATTCAGGGAAAGAATCCATCGGATATAGCAGGACTCAAAACCACATATGACACTAATGATAATGTAAAGATGGGCGAGATAAACGAGAATGGAGACTTTGAGCCATACATCGGAAGATTAGATACGTTAAGGGATAAAGCAATAGATGCGTTATTTGAAAAAAATAAGATAGAAGGTTTGCTTAAATTGTTCATGTCAGGAATAGGTGGATACTTCTTCAGACCTGTTGGTGACGACCAAAGAATAAACATCAATGATGTAATCATAGAGGTAGATTTTGGTTCTTCTATGAAACCTAAAGTCACTGTCACTCAGACTAATGATGAACTAGATTTGAAACTAATATCACAGAAACAGTTTGTTCAAACAAGTGGGTTAGAAGGAACTAAACCAGTGGCAAAGGTAGCAAGCATAAATAGACTGGTGCGTAGTATGGACAGATATATATCGAGGTTGTGAAGATGAGTAAACTATCCTCCCCAAGTGATTTTACCAACATTAACGTGAACTATTCCCAAGGTAGGGGATTCTATACTACTCACACTGATGTATCTCAGTTATTGCAGATAGCACCATTCAGTTCCTCCACAACACCCTCAATCGCTGAAGTAGGTAGTCTCATCAAAAGAGCAGAGGAGAGAGTCGATGATGTCGTAGGACATTCATATCGACCAGTAATCTATCACAATGAGTTCCATAACTTTGAGTTCTTCAGACATGGGGCATACCCGATTCAGAGATACAAGGACTATGTTGGCTTTGTTCAATTAGAGAGAGCAGATGTTCAGAAGATAGTCAGGCTAGAAGTTTGGAATGGTTCACAGTATATCGACCTAGCATCTGCAACTGCTAGAGTGAAAGTTCCCGCAACTCCTCAAAGTGGTGCTTGGGTCATATCGTTGGGAGTTGGGGCATACACTTTCAATATAACAAAGGGAACAGACTTCTTTGATAACTATGGACCTAAGACAACCGCTAGTCAGATAGCAGATGCAATCAATGAGGTCTTCCCACATAAAACTGCCAAGTTCACTGGTGAGACTGCTGCTAAATCTGTCACTGCGAATGGTGCTTCCTCGGTGAACATATCTGATTTCTTCTACGCAACGACAGACAGCGAAGCAGGAGATACAGTTGTAATCTCATCCTTGCTTCTAAGTGATGATGGTTCTGCTTGCACAATCTCCTCTACTGTTGGAACTACTACTCCATTTACAGACCACCAAGACCAAAGAAGACTTGGAGACTATTGGACAATGGGCAAGGATGGCAAGATATTCTTCAGACAAGAATACCCACACCTACATTCTAACTCAATAAGAGTCGTGTATGTAAGTGGTGAGTCTAGAGTACCAGCAACCATACAAGATGCAGCAACTAAGTTAGTTGCGGCTGAAGTCATACGACATGACGACAACTCCATCCTAATTGCCGAGACAGGTTCTAACATCGACCTAAAGACGAAGCATGACATTCTACTAGAAGAAGCCAATGCAATATTGAATGGAAAGAAGGATGTAATACATTTCATTCTGTGATACTATGACTGAAGACCTGAAAATCCTAGATGCCATTGCAGATAACATTAGAGAATCTAGGGCTGTAATGGATGATTTATCGATATACGGTGTGTCTCTAGGTATGTCTCAAGAACAGATTGATGCGGAAGTTAGAGAGGCTCTAGTGTCTCATATGGAAAAAGTCATAGAGAAAAAAATGCAGAAGATGTTTAGGTGATTGAATGGATGAAGTAACTTTGATTATCAGACTTCTACAAGATAATTGGACTTCTTCAGCCTCGGCCTTAGTTAGTGCTGGTGAGATAACTGCCAGTCACAATGCCACACCTAAGTTCATTGACATACGCTCAATAGAACCACAAGAAGGTAGGAGAGTAGACATAGACTCGGAATCGGTAATAGTAGTCTTTGAGGACAGTGCATCATCATCATATCCGACTATCGATTATGCAGTCAGGAACGAGGACTTCACATTCACCCTGCATTTACGAGTTTTACATAGAAGAGACATGACCAGTAACACGTTTTCTAGAGATAGGTTACAGGCATTATACAGGATAGTCAGATACATACTTGAGAACAATTCTTTTAGGCCAACTGTCTATGCAACACCCGCCGATAACACTTCGGCGGTCTTAGGAGATGCAGATTTAATACGACTAACATCGAGAAGTGAAGCGAATGATAGAGGGAAAAGACTATTGGGATATAAGATTGGAGTGGAGTTAAAGCGGTTTGCGAGAGCGACAGTGTGAGGGAAAATAAATGGTAAGTAATGAAGTGTTTGTAGGTGCTAATGCACAAGTAGGTTTTTGTCCTGAGTTAGATTTGTTTTTCCCGAAGGGTGATATCGACAACGCAACAAAAACAACATTCACGCTATCAAGTGGACAACAAGCAGATACGTTACTAGTTGCAGACCTATATGCTGGATGCATGGCTAAAGTAGACAGGGATAATACTGACAATGAGACAGAATACAGAATGATAGTATCAAACACTACTAACACAGTTACCCTAGATGCTGCCGTTACTTCAAGTGGAACTAACACTCACAATCTAACTATAATGGCATTCGGCGCACCTGCCTACGCAAAGAAGACATCAGGAGGCTCTCCTTTGATTCAGTCAGATAACTGGGTAGGACTTGTCAACACATTCACACCACCTAATGTAGAGGTGGAGATGAAGCAACTAAATCTAGCAGTTGCTGGTGGTAGGAACTTCGATTACCAGTACAAGGGAGCAGAGACAGTCAGTGGTGGCTCGCTCGACCTATCCCTGAACAACGGGTCTTGGTTGTATTACGCTCTTGGTAAAATAACAAACCTAGCAGTTACAGCAGGTGGCAGTGGCTCACATTCAGGTGCTGCTGGTTCACAGAACGGAATAGGTTTCACTGTTGGAAGTGCCAGTGGTAGGAAGGTTGTAAGAGTGATAGGAAGGAACATGTATCCTGAGATATTCGTTGGTTCTGATGGTAGTGGAGAAGATATAGTAGACCCTGCTACCGTACCATTCAATGACAACGGTGCTACATTTAGTTACACTATTGAGGAAGCAGATAACGATGTTCTACCATCATTCGCTCTTGATGTGGTATACAGGAAAGCAGGTAGTCGTACTACATCATCTGCACTAGACTCACTCACACCGAATGAGAACATGTACTCTAGAATCTTCACAGGATGCCAAGTAAATAGCCTAGCACTCAACTTTGAAGAGGGACAAGAACTCAAGTCAAGTGTAGAACTAGTAACAAGAAGAGCATTTGATGCACCTAATGGATACATACCACTAGGAGGAAACGGTGCTGACTTATCTGCTCCATCAAACACATCAGGCGGAACTGGTATGCACAATTACAGTGCAACATTGACTGACAACTACCCGTTCCTATTCTCAGACGGAAGCATCACACTATTCGGTCAGTCTATGGCTAGAATCAAGACTGGTTCTCTAACGATAGCAAACAACCTGACACCTCAGAGATTCATTGGTAACTACAACAGGCAAACCATGTCTGCTCACATACCCGGACAGAGGACATACGAACTCAGTCTAACCATGTTAATCACAGACACGAAACTTTGGGATGAGATGAGAAGTGCCAACGAATCAACTGGTACTCTACGATTGAAGTTTGAGAAAGATAGTGGTGAGAAGATAGACTTGCAATTTGCAGACTACACAATAAATTCAGTAAACGTGCCTTTCCCTGAAGACAAGGGTGCAGTAGAGGTAGAGGTAACTGCTTCTGCTAGAACTTTGAGTTCGTGCAACTATACTGGAAAGTGGGCTATTTACAACATCGGTGGTCAGGCAACAGGTAATTAGGAGGCGTGACCAAGTTAGGGAACGCTATCCGATTTTTGATTCCACCAACACGTTTGTTTGTTGGTATATTTTGTAGGTGGAAAGAAAAATGACAGAAAAGAAAATTGTAAATGATAAGAATACGCTGTTCGCAAGAATGGCAACCGAAAGCCATCATCTCAGGGTTTCCCCTGACGGTGATGAGTACCTCCAAGTTTGGGTGAAAGAGCCAACTTGGTTACAGGTAGAACAGGCATTGTCGTCTGTTATGGATGTGGATGCTCAAGGACAAACCTTGGGAATCAACCTTAACAAGATGTATCGCTTTATGGTTGAGAACTTCGTAGAGAAGACAGAGCCTCAACTAAACACTACCGACTTAATTAGACTCAACCCGTACATCGGGGCGCAACTAAAAGAAATTCTCCCTAATCCATTCTTGGATGTCATGGGGGATGATACGGGAAACGAAAACTAGTTCGGAGGGCTTTGAAGGGTGGAAAGGTTGATGCAGTTATGGGGATGAAGATAATGCTCTATACATACTGCACTGCTTTTTCCGTTGACCCTAAAGACGCATATGAAACACCAGCGACCTTAATTAAGGAAATGCTGGAAATACATGGTGAAGTGAAGAAGATAGAATCGGAGGAACTAGATAAAGCAAGAAAGGGGATGTGATTTAGTTGAGTGGAGTGCAAGACGACATTGACGAACTAAGGAAGTCCTTCAACGACATAGACAAATCTATTCTCGATGGTGCTAAAGAATTTAGAACTCTCTCAGAATCCATAAGTAAAACAAATGCAGTTTTAGGCTCAAAGAACTGGGTAATTTTCTCAAGGTTCATCTCAGGAACTCCTCTTTGGAGAGTTCAGAACAGAATCAAAGCAACAGTGATGTTGCTGAATGAACTGCAATTAGCAGGAGAGAAGAGAAGAACTGAACAGGCAAAGGAACTGAAGAACTTCTCTAAACTCGCTAAACTCCAAAGAGACAACGTAGGAATACAGGATACTCTGAATAAATTGAAAGAACTCTCAACTAAAACAGATGAGAAAAGCGTAGAAGAATACCAAAAACAGATGGATGCATTAAGGCAAACCTCGGAAATATTCGATGGATTAGTTTTCAAATTACATGATGAAAACGATGCAATAAAGGAAATGAATAGAACAATATCTGCTCAAGTAAAAATGGGCGAAAAACTTCAGGAACAAGCGAAAGAGGCAGCGAGCCTTAGAAAGAAAGAGGGAGAAGGAGAGTTTCAACATCTTGGAAGAATGATGAAGTTTAGAATGAAAAACAACAGCATGATGAAGTCATTCGCTAAATTCAAAGAAAAAACAGACAAAAAAGGATTTGCCTTCACCAATAAAAAATATCAGAAAGAAATAAAACTCACTGAAAAAATGAAGAGCATTGCTGCTAAGGCAGGACTAGACCCACAGGAGTTGTTGCGAAAAGATGGTTCAATGAAAGACCCAACCTCTGACAGAAATAAAAAGGGAGTAGCGATGAGAAGAGGTTCTTCAGGAAAGGTACTAGACCCCAAACAATTCAAAGCACTTCAGGAATTACACAAACTCGGAAAAAAACAGAATAGCCTGAGTAGACGGTCATACAGAATGATGGCTGCACCATTCAAAGCAATGACTGGTTTCTTCAAGAAAGTATTAGCAAACATGTTCAAGTTGGTATTCTATGCTACTGCACAATTCATGAAGATGTTATTGCTATTGTTAGTGACAGTAGCCGCATTCAAGATGATTCAGCCATTCTTAGGCAACATCAAAGACGCTCTTGAAATGGCTGTCAAGGTTTTACTAGATGGATTGGCATTGATATGGAGTGGGTTGAGTAACATATGGGAAGGCATATCAATGATGGTAGACGCTATAATGAATCCAAGTCTATCGGGTTTCTTTGAGGGATTATGGAAATTACTGACAGGTATGGCACAAGTTGTTGTTGGTCTATTGCAAGTGGTGTTCGGAACTATAATCGCTGCTGGTTTAGGTTTCATATCTAGTCTGTTTAGTGACGGCGTTGAGAAAATCGGCGGAGGCATACGAGGAATAGCAAGTGGAATCGTCAATGTGGTCAAGGGAGTCTCAGGAGTGGCTGCTGGAATACTACTAGTTGTTGGAACTATTGGACTGCTAGTTGGTGCAGCGTTTGCTCTTCCTGTACTGATTACTGCTGCCGTTCTTGCTGGAATCTACATATTGGTTACTAAGTTTGAAGGATTCTTTGTGGACTTACTTACTGTCATAGGTGAAGGTATTTCAAAGATTAAAGAGATACTTATCGGGCTTCCAAAAGGAATCGGTGATGCAATCAAGAATATCGGTGGTGGGATAAAGAAAGGAATCGGTAAGATTGGTGGCGGAATAAAGGATTTCGTTGGTCTATCAACAGGAGGCAAGATAAGTCAAAGTGGGATGGCAATCGTTGGAGAGAAAGGACCGGAGTTAGTTACACTTCCTAGAGGGGCGCAAGTACACTCCAATTCACAATCTAAAGCAATGGCATCCTCAGTTACTAATCACATAACTGTGCAAGTAACAGGTAGAGTAGGTGCAAGCGACACAGAGATACGAGATATCGCAAACAAGGTTGCAAAGGAAATCAACACAAGAATGAATAGAACGTCAACATCGGTGGTGAAATTCTAATGGGAGTAGGAGACAATTATACGAACTTCAGCGTTTGGCTGGAACTACAAAGAAGAAATGAAGAAGGCGGGGATAGGGCAATCAACAGAATACCCTTGTTTGTGACTGAGATTCAAATAGCCACATCCAAGAGCGTTCCGACTATTCCTGTTCCGTTTGCAAGTATAGGAACTGGAAAGTCTGAGACACTGGCCTTTGATATGGGATTAGCAAGCAAGACGGTTAGTTTGACTGGTGTTTTCTTGAATCAGAAACTATCCAAGAACTCAGGGGAGACAGTTGTTCATCCTACTCTATCGCCCTTTGAGATGGCACAGTTGATTCACTCTTATGTCGATAGCAGTGCAGCACAGGATGACCAAGCAATGAACAAACTGATTATCCTAATACCTAGCAGAGTAGACACTAACTTTCTACCACACACAAGTACGAGTGAATCAGATGATATCAACGCACTTCCTCAGATACCATTCACCTTTGAGAACAGAAGATATGATGAGAGGTTTAAGAGAATAGCGAACAACTACCTGCCATCTGCTCTAGAGATAGATGAGTCACCATTAGAGGCTTTCAGCAATATGGCGGAGGCTGAAGACCTCTTGGGTATGACTGGCTTCATTCGCTCCTTGAATACCACATTCAGTGGTGAGCAACCTAACGAGGTTAACTTCAATCTTGATTTTGAGATAGCCACAGTATTAGCGGAGAACCCGATTAACAGTTTGTAGGGATTATTATGGCATCAACAGCACATGTAGGAGAAAGTAGAGCATTGGTCTTTCCTGTAATGTGCAATGGATATCTACAATTAGATTACAGTGAGAGTAATACTTCCAACTACAAACACAATCTATGGGGTCACAAGGATGAGGGGTTCACCTTTGAGGCAATAGTTTCTCCTTATGATGTGAATGGGATTGGTCATAGAACAAGTGGTCAGGGAAGACTTGATAGTATCAAAACTCCGCCTAGCCCAAACCTCTCGCTAGATGACCATGCAGATACAACCTCAAACTATCAGAGTGTCAGTTACTTCGGCTCAGGAAGAAACACACACAAAATGATGCTGTTTCACAATCCGTACTTTCAGTTCTACTTGGAGAACACAACTTCCTCTAACTTCAATCAACCAGCAGAGTACAAACTGGTGTGCAAGTTGATTTCAGGAAGCAAGACCCATACGATTGAGAGCGATGCAGTAATAACATCCTCAAATCGATTGAAGGGATACTATGACTCAGGAGGTTTCTATGAGAACGGAGGATTAGTATCTACTAAGACGCAACTATCTACAAGTGCAAACGCACCAAATGAACAAGCGACAATAACAATAGGTGGAAACCTAAATTCATTCACAAACACTGAGGCTGTTCCAGTGACTCTAGGAACGGGAACGATAGAAATTGACGCAGTGCCATCCAGTGTCAGTGGAGCAATGGATACTGCTGGCTCATCAGGAACTGCTGCAACAGCGAAGATAACATTCAGCACTGGTTGGAGTATTACTCCCATGCCACTTATTGCAGGTGGTTTTTTCACTGCTGCCAATAACAACAATGCTGTAATCCTGAGAAACAGACAAACAGGAACAGGTGCTAGTGCTAATAAAACATATAGATTCTTTATTACGGATACATCTTCTTCGGGTAATTTCCCTTCAGCAATGCAAGGTAGTGGTGCTGAGATAAAGACATTCAGTGATTTGGTTCTTTTAGGAGTGAACCTTGAAGACTTGAATAATGCAGGTTACGTTGATACAGATGTTTTTGTTCCCATAACAGGGGCTGATGGGAACATTAAGACAAATGCACCTACTAGATATATGTTAACGGCTGCTATCAATTTAGTTAATGGTAGCGGAAGCAACCCAAGTAGCGGATTAGACATAACTGCTACCACCACTCTTCCTCCTAGTGGTACTGCTCCTGCTGCTGATGGGGTAATAACTCTCGCTCAAGATGCAGTTGGAGCAGCAGGAAACAACAGTACGACTCCGAACACTGGCCCTGTTATTGGTTCTAGTATTGCGAATGGTGGTAAACTGGCTGCTACCACGTTTGGGGATAACTCTTCTGACACAACCATTGTTGTCGGTACAGATGCCACAAGTGGGACAACAGTTGATGCTAAGATTACAATATCGATGAGAGGAACAAGTGGGTCTCTTCAATTTAGAAGATTCAAGTTCGTTGCTAGTGGAGTAAATGGACAAGCAATATCAGGGACTTCTCCTACTGTATACAGAGTCAGAGCATTTAGTACAACTAATGCCACTGCAACTTCGTTAAGAAATGCCATAAATACGGTGTTTGGCGCACATAGTCAGTTTGATGGCACTCAAGCAGCAGTAGGAACAGGAAGCAACGCTAATGTAGTCACTATAACCTCACCAGCAACAGGAACACAATCTAACCAATCGATAACAAAGACCAGTAATTACAACTCAGTAGTAACCATTGGCAGTAATCCATTTTC